>TARA_R100001591_G_scaffold44217_1_pt1 | contig 62269 bp, 46 predicted proteins | sample TARA_R100001591 | Tara Oceans TARA_R100001591 (sample SAMEA2622725) | marine metagenome | biome: marine biome (ENVO:00000447); feature: surface water layer (ENVO:00002042); material: "saline water (ENVO:00002010), including plankton (ENVO:xxxxxxxx)" | depth 5 m
ACCTTAGCGATCTCCTGATTGATGACTGGTAGCTTTTTCTTGATGATATCATAGGCAATGCCGTTAGAATGCATACAGCGCATGAAAAGATCATAAGCAGCAAACTCTTCCTGCAGATCTAGCCGCTCTTTTTTGTCTTCTCGGATAGCCACCACCTTCTGCTCTAAAGAGCCGTTGGTCTTTACAAGCTCAAGAATCTGTTCTTCACATGCATCGAGTTGATTGTTCTTAGACGTCAAGTTAAGCGTTAGCGACTTTTGCGTGCTGGTTAGTTCTTCAAGGTTTTCGATTGCCTCCTTATTCTGATCGTATTCATCTAGCTGGGCTGTTAGTCTTTTGATTTCATGGTGTAATTTTTCAGAAGCTAGTTTGTTCTTTTCAATCTCTAAGTTCAAATCAGCAATAGTGTTAGATACCAGCACCTTGCGCTCTAGAACCTTCTTGTGCTTAAGCAGGTGCTCCTGTACCCGATGAGGCTCATAGGCCTCTAACTCTGTCTGCAAGGCCGCGAGGGACTCGTTTATCTCGGCAATCTGTGTTTCGCTAATCGGAATCCTAGTTTGTGCAACATGTGCATCCTTGATAAACTTGCAGCTTGGAAAGCTGGTTCCACAAGGTATGCCCTCTAGCAGAGCACTCTTCCTTCGATGACGCTCAAGTTCTGCAACTTCGTTGCTGTGCAGGGCCTGAGCTTCGCTAATCTGGCCGGCCAGTGCATCTATTTCTCCTGATTTTTTCTCTAAATCTTCCAGATCAAAGGTCTCCAAGAAGTTGTTGATCTTCTCGTACATTTCCTCATTCTGTTTGCGCTTCTCACGGTTTTCCTTGTTGGTATCAACAACAGCAATCTTCTTGTTTCTTGCGACAGCCAGCTCAGACTTTACCTTTACAACATCAATGATCTCTGCTGGGATCGAGTCGATCTTGAGTGATACCTCTGCTATATCATTCGTTAGCTTTTCAATGTCAGACTTCAAGACAGCACAGAGTGACTTTTGAGTCTCCATCTCCTGCACGTTGGCTTCAAGGTCTTCTTGTGCTTCCGTAATCTCTTGATCATAGTCGCGACCGTCAAGTCTTCGGAGTGCTCCGCGGGTGTCCGACGCATCTTCCTTAGCCAACTTAAACTTTTTCTCAAAAACCTCAAGGTCTAGAAACTTAGCGATAATCTCCTTACGACGCGTGGAACCTTCGTCAATAAAACTAAGGGCACCATGCTGACTAGACATTGCTGAGATGAGAAAATCCTCCAGTGTTCCGAAGTGCTTACGAATATTTCTGTCTGTCTCCATTCGACTAAGGCCGTTAAGGCTTTCGATCTCGCCGGTAGCCTCACAGGCAACTTCAAAATTTAGGTCAGTCTTAGCCTCTAGCGTTTCCTCACCCTTGAGTCGTTTGATATACTTCTGACTTGTTCTTTCAATACTGTACTTGCGCTCACCAACAGAAAGCTCCAACTTACCACGGCAGTCGTTCTTATTCTGGTTGATAATGTTAAGATTCTTTCTCTCATTCTTTGATGTGGTGTTAAACATCGTATATAAGATAGAATCAACAACGCTACTCTTGCCGCTGTAGTTTTTGCCAAAGATGCCAATAATACCGTTTACCTTATCAAAGTCAATGGCATTGTCGCTACCGTAGTTGAACAGGTTGTCCCACTCCACTCTTCGCAACTTCCAGTTGATATTACGGCCAACCTCTTCTGACTCTTCAACAACGCGGTTGTAGTGAGCGTTCAAGTTTTGAACCCTCTCCATCATTATTTCGTCTACTTCATAATCTTTCAGATACTCTGCAATGAGCTTCTTCTGAATTGCTGGATCTCGCAGGTCTTCTGTCTTTAGTTCATTGGCAAGGTCTTCAACATTCCCACGTTCGCCGGCAGCACGGTTTAGGAATGTGATGCTTTCTGGGCTGAACCTGTGTTTTGCAATGTCAACAGCCTTCTTCATCTTAGATAGAGGAAGGTTATTGTTGCTTACAAGTCTTAGGCGTGCGCCATCAGGAACACTTGTGCCTTTGGGCATGCGGCCCTTTGGTGTTAGTTCAATCGTGATAAACGGCTTGGGGTTCAGCAGAACATGGTGCTTGACAGTAAAATCGTCTTTACTACGAATATCCCAAATCAAGAATCCTTTATCATTGGTCTCGCCATGATTCTGTTGTACAGTCGACCCACAGTAACGCACGCGTCCTTCATGATCTAGAACCTGATTGGTTTTATGGATATCGCCAAGCATCGCGAAATCGTGGTGCTCAAAGATACCAACGTCGTGCTCGCCATGATCCATCACCCAGCCAATATCAGTTGACACGCCGCTAATGGCGCCGTGATATAAGGCGACATTAATCTTAGAATCGTCCGATGGCTTAACCCAATTGTCCTGATCAAACACACTAAGCACATTAAGGGTCAAAGAATCGCTTACAACCGTCTCGCCCGAGTTCTTAAGTAGATGTAGCCTATTGCAGTTTAAGGCGTCTGCAATGGGCGTCAGGGCGTCTTGACGGCTACTGTTCTTTAGGTTGCCGTCATGGTTGCCCAAGATAATATAAGTCGGTGCAATTGCAGCTAAGTTACGAAAGAAATCAGTACACAACTCTACAAACTCTGGCGAGATCTGAGTTTTCGTATGTGCAATATCTCCACAATGAACAATATAGTCTACCTTTTCGTTCCGTAGAGTCTCATACAATTGCTCAAATACGACTCGATATTCATAGTGATATTTTAAGTTCTTAATGTGTGTGTCGGCAATATGCGCGATTTTCATACACTCTCCTTGTCCTAAATGGACATAACCATTTCTTGAAGATGCGTATCTGCATCTACGAAAGTAGCTCTTTCTTTGCGACGTGCAAATTCTTCTTTCGTTAAAGACCCCACGTCTTCACAGCCTTTAACGTCAACTTTGTACAACTCAATGTCAAATTGTAACATTGTTTTGATTATTTTTTTGGCCTTTTTTTCAGCGTCAGCGTCAAGAGCAATGTACACAGGAGTATCATTTTCTACGATCCTCTTTATGAGTTTTGAGTCTTTTCGCAAGCTAGAGCCAAGAATAGGTACAGCATTACCAGCCACGATAGCATCAAAGATCCCTTCAACAATTACTAGATCACTGTCCCAATCAACAAACAACTCATTAAAGCATATGTCTCTTGAGGCTGACGGGTTCATGTACTTTCTGAAACTGTCGCGATATGTTCGGGCCACAAAGTAGTTTAGTTCGCCCGACATATTGTAGCTTGGTACTACAATCCTATCCGCATAGTCCCCAACTGATGTGTACCCTATTTTCCATCGCAAGATATCGCTATTTGTAATCCCACGAGAACGCAGATATGCCTTAGCCGGCTTGGCAGATAGCGGAATCGAGTTGCCAGTAAGGGTCCTAAATCCTTCTGGCATATCTAGAATGTATTCTGGTTCTGGTGTTTCCTCTTCAAATAGAGAATCGAACGCGTCTAAGCTTACTCGGCCGGCGACTGCATCCCACTGCTGCAACAACGCAAAGTCACCAAAGCGGCGAATGATCCGACGACACGAGCGGCCGCGGGCATCACAAATCCAGCACTTGTAAACATCACGCTCAATGTTAACTGACAACTTGCGCTTATGATGCTTACAGTATGGGCAGAAAAACAAGTGCTCGGAGCCAGACTTATACGAACGGCCCAAGACCTGTGTTACGATCTTGTACTTTTCATGCTCGTGCATTACTGCTCTTGGGGAATCTCTACTAGAATTACCTTATCAATCTCTTGATCATCATGCATCTCTTGATCAATATAGTTGACTTGCGGGGGAGGCTCATAAAAGCCTTGCATAAAATAAGTCAAGCCTAAGCCCAGAAAAAAGCCTGCTGCGATGTATTTGAGTGAATCCATAAACTCTCCTGTATAACCAATATATCACCTAGGGCAGCAGGTGTCAAGTATTTTTTTTACTGTTGTGGTCGACCAATTTTATACATTTGATCGTTAATAAACTCACGAAATTGTTCTTCGTTCTGGGCGCCAAGCTGTTGAAACACCTCTAGGCTAGCTTCAGCATCGGCAGTTTCAATATAGTTTAGCAGTTCTTTCAACCTACTCTCAACGGCATTGGCATAAACCTCGTGAGCGATTGACCACTCTGGTGGCAGAAGCGCGTGGCCTCCTTCAATTCTAAAGTGCTTTTCTCCGGTACCACTAGCCCATTTGCCTGTATCGCCAAAAATCATATTTTTAAGGTAAATAAGTTCTTGAGGTCGGCGCTGCAGTCGCGTTTCAAGCATCTCGCGGTATCGCTCTGCTGTCATCAAAGACATCGGTAAAACTGTATCTGGCAACATTTCTTGTGTGGGGATATAAGAGAATGTTAGAGTCTTAATTTCGCCATCAACTAAAGTGGGGATATTTCCTGAAACTGGGGCTCGAAAGCGTTGCAAATTTGCAATATCATTCCAAGCTTTTTCAATAGAGGCACGATTGCTTAGCTCGGTATATCCAGGCGGGCGCGCTGCTCTGTGAAACGCATAGGTTCCTGGCTGGGCCGCTGTCATGGCTGCTGAGGCTTCAGCACCTTTCATATTTTGATAATCGGCAAACTTTTTACCGCCGACAGTTCCAGCGAGTAACCCTGTGGCGACTGCGAGTGGAAGACCATACTTTTTGGCCAAGGCCTTTGCTCGGTCAGCAATGCCTTCATGCAAATTACTATCTTTTAAAATAGCATCGATTTCTTTTGAGAAAATCAATGCAAGCACCTCATCTGAGATCTCTTCTGCTGGGCGATTTTCTTCATTAAGAAAAGTACGCCATTCTGTCATCATTTGCTTATTCATTTTTTTACGCTCTCCTGCACTAAGTAGTATCCCGCTTTTGCAATTATTATAGAATCTGCACGATCATAAAATTGTGGCTTTGGATTGCCATGTTTAGTATATTCTACGCTGAGCCAGTTTTGCTCTTCAACGTGCTTAAGTACAACCTCTTTAGCTTTTTGGCCGCGGGAGACTTTGATGCCGGCTAATTTACGGGCGCTTGTAGCGGCCACATATTCTGGCTCGATGGAGAAGATGTCGAAACACATCCATGACACAATTCCATTGAACCGTGAGAGAGTTGAAAGAGTTTTTGCGGAGGAGAATCCGCTTCTAAAAGACTGTAAGCTCTGCTCGATGAATATATGTTCAATAGCGTTGCCAGTATGGCTATAACGATTAAGACCATATTTGTCATATAGGTCGTGTATTTGTTCTTTAACATAAGTTGCTTTCTCAAAAATATTTTTAAATTTGCGTGTATCCCAAGCATCATTGTATAATATACTGCCTGAGTTGTCGACCACTGTCACCCCCGTGATACTAGTCGATACGTCTAGACCAAGTATCATTCAGACCGTCCATAGTCGTCTTCGATTCTAACAGGCTTGTCTGCCAAGTGGTTTCCTATCTCTACAATAGTCGACTCCTCTACTGCCGTTAGACGATAGGGGCAGCCAGACTGTACGTTAAGAGTCATCCCGGGCTCAAGCATAGCCTCATGCCAAGGGTGCCCCACAGGGTCATCAAGCGTATACTCATCACCATACTTAGCGTGAACTTTGCCCGTAAGAACGATTAGTGATTCACTTTTTTGTGGATTGTATTTAAGGCTTGTTCTTTTTCCTTCTTGTAAAGTTAGTAATTTTCCGTGGCCAGCAGTAAAACTAGCCCAGATCATTTCTGAGCCCCAGGGTTTATCCTCTTTTCTCCATCTTGTAATCCAAGCAGCTTTTGCGTGCTTTTCTTCTCTAATTTTAGACATGCGCCTCTCCTAAAAATCTAGCTTTAGTTTAAAAGTATAATCTAGATCTTCAAGTTTTTTCACAGGATTTGCCAAATTAGCAATTGCAATTAAGTTTCCTTCGTCATCATAGAGGCCAATTTTAGTAATGAATGTCTGTTTTCTATATGAAGCTACGGGGTCTGGGTAGCTGGACGACATCGTGTTCTTTGCTTCGATTGTGTCTGATTCTTTGTAGATTCTGGATCCGGTAACCGGCGTTAACTTTCTCTGCTGGCCGTGTTTTACAAACGTAGGATTGTTTGAATAGTTTAGGTGCCCTTTTGGCGCGTGAGCCAGCATGGTCATTACCGGCACATAGTTTGTACCTTTATAGTCAATACCATAACTAATATATTCTGTAGATCCACTGGTTGTGGTGTATCCATCGCCGGGCATGGTGGTGCCCCAATATTTCCACGCAGAGGTTCTAAGATCTGATGGATCATTAATATAATCACGGCCTGTAGCACCGCCGCCATACACTGCTGTGGTGTTTTCTAGGTTCCAGCTTCCTGTTAAGATGATAAACCCTTCGTTATACAGAACGACTCCCGCAACCTTGTTAGCGCCCTGACTTTGCGCGTATGCAGATCCTGAGATCTGTATTAGCTCACCATTGCGCTCTTTGTCTGCTAGTTCTGCCACCAATGTTCCCGAGACATAGTACTTGAGCGATACGCTACCTTTTTTGATTGAAGAGCCATACAAGATTGAGGGTATGCTGATCAGGTTTAAGTCTTGGTTGCTCTTATCTCCTAGTGAGGACGAGTATGCATAGTGATCACTAAGAGGCGTATAATAATTCATCGTATTCTTTAGTGCCGTTATTTGTCGACGTGCAGTGCCTTGTTGATAAAAGCCCCTGCTTAACGATGCGGTCATCGGATAACTTGATGACATGACCGTACCATACCCAAAAGCAGCAAACGAGCCAGCAGTTACGGTCTTAAACGAAGATAGGGTGCCATCTTTGGTCACGAATGGATAAATAAGACCGTTGTCATTAACACTATCAAAGCCAATCGTACGGCCTGTGTTAGCTTCTGCTCTATCGACATTCATCTCATGTAGGCTCACTTGACCAGTTGAGGTATTAAGAACGGATGAAGCAAACGAACCACTCATGTTAGATTCGTCATTGATATAGATCTTTTCATCATAAACAAAAAAGCGGAATCTTGGATACGTTTTGATCCTGTTGTAAATGATGTCTTCGGAATTAAACTTATAGATGTACATGCTCTATTAATTAGCTTAGATGCGGATTTCTTTTTGTAATTTTACACAACCAATAATTTCAGCGTACCTGCTGAACAGGTTTACTTTTGATACGGTCGGGCCTTCGTTGCCGTACACCCATTCAAAAGTCTGCTTGACTCCATCAATTGTTTTTTCAATTTTCTTTTTTTCGCTGCGCATCCAGACAAGCTGCTGGTTCGTTGGTTCTGGCAATTCCACGTCTAGCTCTTTTGCAATTTGAGCCATCTTAAAGAAGTTACTGTCTTCTAAGGCCTGCTTTGCCTCTAAAAATAGTCTTTTTTTCTTTTCTTTAACGCTCTCTTGCTTTTCAGCTAATAGCTTATCGGGGTGTGTTTGTACAGCAATTTTTCTATATAGGTTTTTCAAGTCGCGGGCGCTGTCATCTAGATCATCGTTTTCAAGGTCTTCTTCAATCTCAGAGATCTCTTGCTCAGTCAAATCGACAATATACGGATCTACTTGCTTTTCTTGATATGTTTCTTGTGTCTTTTGCGTATTACAATCATAATCATACTCTTCGCAAAACTCAAGAAAATCTTCTTGAAACTCTTGTTTTCTAAGCTCGTGTTCTTCTGTAACGTAGTCCAGCTTAGTGTACAGATACTCTAGTTCTGTCAAAAGTCTCTTGTACTTTGATTTAAGTCGGCGGGATGCTTTAACATCGCCTGACATTTTAGTAATCCAGACGAACTCTCAGCGTCATCTCGTTTGTCGGATCCTTGCGAAGGGGCTCGGACAATTTAGCAACAGCCATCAATTCGTTGTCTGCAGAGTATAACCCTACTGTCGTGACAAATGAAACCGGAGTATCTGTGCTCTGCTGCTTAACTCGCAGCTTTGATGCACTAAGGTATGTCGGGTTTGCGCTGTAGTTGAACTCATTGTGATTTGCTCTGCAGAAGTATACTGTTGAGTTTAGCTCTGTTGTGTTATTGAAGGAGACATTATGAATTCTAGCGCGGAAACCATCACAGGAAGCACTAATGTTTGAGCCTGTCATGATCTGGTGTGCAGTTTCAGATGTTGAGGAGTTATAGCCCTTATGGCCAAAGATTGACGCGGTGAGCGGGGCTCCGAGTGAGGTGTGTAAGAGGCCACTTCCTCTTACATTCTGATCTGCACCCGACTCAACGCGTAGAAGAACTGAAGATGTGACAACAACGATACCTGCCTGATAAAAAATCAGGCCGGCCTTTTGTGTTCCATTAGGCTGTGTAAGGACACTGGAGCCTTCGTCTACTGTTGCGTAGAGGATACCATACTCTCCTGCAGGTGAGTTAACCCTGAAGTCGTTCTGGGCGTTTGTGTCTGCAAGCTTAATTCTCTTCTCGAATGTGTTTGCAGAAGTCTTATGAGGGGCATCTGCGCCAACGCCTAGAGTTAGCGAGAAGGAGCCTTTCTTGATCTCGTCTTTAACGAGCAGTCGTGAGAAGTTAAGGAAGTAAGCACTGTCAATCTTAGTGCCGCCGGCTAGCAAGTCACCATCTTCGTCAAACATCTGTACTGAGCCTGTGTGATCGAACCCCATAAGGACTTGTGCCATTTGGTTATAGATGTTGATCTTCTTTCTCTGTGCGACCGTATTGGAAGCACCAGAAAGAGCAGAATGTGCTGAGTATCCTGTGGTAATATCGAAAACATGGTTAGCAGAAGAACTTAGGTAAGGGTAATCATAAACTGATTGGAACTGCCCATGTGCAAAGTTTTTAATATTTAAATCGGCATAAGTGCCTGACACGATTGAGCCCGTAACCGGAATCGCTTCATGTAGTAATGTCTTTGTTGAAATTACGTCGTTATTAGAAAATGATTTGAATGTAGTAGCCATATTTAAATCCTATTATTGCTTTCTTACGAATCTAACTGGTACGTCAATTCGATATCCTGTTGTAGCGCCTGTAATTCTCAGGGTTGTATCAATGAAAAAGCAGCTTACTGAACCATTCACTGTTGTCGTGGAGCCAAGCTCGGTAAACAAGAATGTGCCAGTATTTAAGTCCAATGAAGATTGGACCTGCAATTCAATGAAGGTGCCGCGAGGGCCTTGCACTGTTTGTGTGCTAGCTGCAACGTCTCTCTCTGTATTCTCGGATACAATACCAATATCAGTACCGAGTGAAAAGAAATACGTTGCAATGTTGTCGTCATCAATGAAGGAGGGAGATGCGATGCTTCCATTGCTTGGATTGACAAGAGAGCCAAATCTGTTATCAATCTCTACAATATACTGTGTTTCGACCAAATCAGCGTCAATTGTAAACGCTGGTGAGATCTCTGTTGTGTCTAGTCCCTGGTCACAACGAATTGTTGTTCCAGCGCCCACGTTTTCTCCATAAACAATTCCGTTTACTGCGTTACCGGAAGCGTCGGTGCCGACCGCTTCCTCTGTGTCTTTATTGACTGCGACTAGAAAAGCCCCTGAAGTGTGCCTAGCATTACTTGGGGCGTAGATTTCATTTAGTTTAATAACTGGGAGGTATAGAAGGTTTGTTCGCGGGATTGAAATTAGGCGGGACTTGAGCATCGAGGTGTTGTTAGTAAAGGCCTCAAGTACAGGAGTCTGTAGCACCTCTAAGTCATAGTATGCGCTGCCAGAAGCATGATTCTTATCATACAATGCGTAATCAATCTCATCATCTCCTAAAGCGAATTTTGTAATCTTGAAGCTTCCGTCGCCCTTAGCGAGACGGAAACGGCCCGTATCAGTCAATACGGCATCAAGAATAATATCTCCAGAGTTATCTAAAAATGCCATGTGTCAATCCTCTTCCTTTTATAAATAGTGACAATTGTAAATAGTACGCAACTTACGAACTTTCTTCTAAATCTGTCTTTACTCTCTTAGTTTTAAATCTTAAATTGATGTCAATTTTTTTCCCAGTTTTCTTAGAAGTCAGTCGGAGCTTAAATTTCTTGTTCCAAATCGACTCTTGCGAATAGCCATACGTTAGGTTGCCTTTGACATCTTTTGCAGAACCAAAGCTATCAAACTCGGATTTACTCTCATTAATTAGTGTTTGTTCAACATTTGGGATAACTTGAATGAATCTTCTACCAGTTTTAGTCTTAACAACGTCATGTCTAGTGTCCATATCGTATATTCTAATTACTGGATAAAAGGCCCCCTTGTCACTAACCATCTCCACCTCGTATACTGCTGTGGGGGCGCCAATCTTATTGTGAATGTCGATTGCCCTAAACATGTAGTAATATTTCTGATTTGATTTAATTTGATCGATGTAGGCAGTCGCAGTAGCTTTTTGTGGTGTATCAAGAGAAATATCAGTGGGTACAGTTTTCCTAATATTTCCTTGGAAGTCTGCATACGTTTTTGGTGGCGATTCTGTACGGTAAATTTGAAATGCTATCGGATGATCATCTGCCGAATACATGATCGGGTCTGTATTGTTAAGATTCTTTGCTATTCTGATCATCCTGACCATTTGTCTGTCCTCATCATTGATCTCGATTGGATCCATTACAAGATGGCCTGTTGAGCTTTGCATAATAAATTTTAGGAACCTGCTGTCGGTTCGGAAAGGAACAATGTCAATTTCTGGGGCTAACGGAGGATCGTCAATCAGTCTTCCCGAGTGCGTAAAAAACGGAGTCTCTGCAATAAACACATTGGGGAACACTGTAACGTCTACTTCGGCCATAAATCTTTTATCTGACGGCACCTCGATAGCAGTTCGGAGGCCGCTTACATTATTTACGATTACATGGCCAGGGACGCGTGGTGTAGTTGGCTCTCCTGATATCGAGTCTACCAATTCAACGCACTTCCTAGTGACTCTACGGCTTGTCGACAAGTTGCTGTAAACATATGTTGAGCCAATTACCAAGCTATACACCGTTGCTTCATACCGGTATCTTTGGCCAAATTTAACTTGCGTATCAATAAAGTTTATAACATCCACCTCGTTTGTGTTTGCTAGCCAGAAAGTTTGAATTGGTGTAGTAGATTCACCCAAAAACTTTTCTACTTTGTACATAACCTCTTCTGAATAACAACTATCTCCGTCTAGGATATCTTCAAACCTTCTCTGTTGACTTTTTACTAAAGTTCTTAATTTGCCAGAAAAGATCATACTCATCATTTTCTTATAAAATCCAAAATCGCTCTTGTAAGCCATTTGAATTTCTTTGTTGTCTTGGCCAATAAAAATGCCAGTTTCCATAACTGCAGGCGAGGCTTGATTAAAATGCTGGAGCCAGTCTTGAACGTTCCACATGCGAACCGATGTTTGTCTCATACTAGATACAGTTTCAACATTCTTTTTGCCTAAGCCGTTTTGCTTTTCATATGGCAAAATTGTTGCTACCAAATGAGGGTTGCGACTTGCTGGCCAGCGGATTCCTCCAACAGACGCACCATACACATCTTTCATAAAGAGGGCGCCCATATTAGCATCTTTTAGAATCTGAGTGAATTGCGTGGTCTTATCTGTTGCAAATGTAATCTCAGAATACATCGGAAACATTTGTTTTTTATTATTGTACTTTAACATAGAAATCGAACTAGGTGACATCATAATGTTGTGATATGCTGTTGTAACTTGCCGGTACGGGTCTGAGTTTTCGTTAAAGGTGCGCCGGTTGATTGCTCTGGCGAACGATTCCAAGTATTGTGTACTGTTTGAGGCAAGAGGGTTTTCAGAACCTTTATCTGTAAACTTATTAATTTGATTAACTGTCAAGCGGCCGGCAAGAGACACATGCGTTTTAAAAATTGCATTTCTGCCAGCTGTCGCACCGTCAACATTCCCTTCTTTTAAAGAGTACAATGCATACAGGTTAGGAATCAATTTTTCATCAGATAACCTGCCCATCATTGTTTCATATGATTCTTGATAATAATTGTATTCAAGATTAACATTGCTAGTTTTTACCTTGACTCCTCCTATTTCTTTTGACTCTTTGTTTGAAAAGGGCTGGTCGACTGTAAAAGTATGGTCCCTAAACATCTGACCTGTGTTTATTGCAGGTGTAAACGTCTGTCCGTTATAAGAGCCTCCTAGCACAAATGCATTCCAATGACTTTGATTTACGAATTTTGTTGAGTCTCCGTAAATCCTCATTGTAACTTTTTTAGATGGTAAAGCTGTATTGTCATTGTCCACCTCTTCAGAGTATGAACGACCATTAATGACTGCGCTTTGACCCATTTTTTTATCTTTCGCCAAATACATTAGGTGACTTTTAGATGAATTGGGATTTGGACTAATGGTAACCCAGTGTGCTTTTAGTTGGGCGCGTAGAGGATCACTAGAACCGTCCACTTGGCCGGGTGCGATGTATGTAGCCTTTTTACTAATAGACATTAAAAGCTGCCTCCGCTAAGTTTAATATAGTCCTGGGCGCCTACTGCTAAAATTACATCTTCAGTGGCACAGTAATCTGTCTGTACATCCTTTTGGGTATAGTGTTCAGTTATCATTGTTGTTACAACTTGCGATTGTATCTCTGACATTGACGGGGCCATTTTTGCATTTAACTGGGCGGCTGCAAAGCCCTGGTCTGTAGTTGTCTTACTGTATGGAGTCAACACTACTTCTCCTGCTGACATTTCTTTGCCGGTCATAGCTGTTTTATCTTTGTGAATGTGATAATCACCAATATAATTAGTTCCGTCTGGTGTTTGGTATTCTCCGCCGGCCGTATAAAGGCCAGATTCAGCAATGTTGTTGGAGGCTACTGTGTTATTTGAGCTTAAGTCTAGAATAAAATATTGATTATAGACCGGCAGGTCTAGCAATTGTGAGTCTCCGATATGAAGCGTATCGTTTCTGTATCTTGTTAATTTGCAAAGCAATTGCCCCTTTCCATTTAGGTGGTCCGCGGTTAGTAGCTCATATATCGGTGCCTTCATCAATCTGTTGTTTAATGCATTGGTAGAAAAACCTTTTAATACTTCAATCTTTTGAAGATTAAAATATAAAAGTTCGAACAAGGGCCTGGTATCTGGTGATGCTATTGGGTCAACCTCCATCGTGTGCCACTGCTTGGCAGGAGCAACTTGATTTGTTTTTGCAAGAAATAGGCTTTTTACTTGGTTTGGAATTTTTCTAATCTTAGTTCCGCTTTCAGGGCCAGTTTGATAAGTTGTTTGGGCAGAAATTGCGTTTTTAGGATTTGCAATATCAAAAAATTCTAAAGTTTTTGCAAACTGCATTTTCTGGCGTGATTCCATATCGATTGTGGCAACTTGCGAGTACGCAGATTTTGTTCCTAAAAAGTTTTGCAGACCAGTAGATGCAAGGGTTCCGACCAATGATGATGCAATTGAGCTTACATCCGCAACACTGATTTGCATATCTGGCTTGATCGTACCAATGTCATCTAGATCCGCAGATTCTTCGGCAGAGGACGATATGGCATTTCTAATTGCTAAAAGAGTGTTTTCTCCCAAAATAGATGTGACTTCTACAAGGGGGTCACTGTCGGTAAGCCTAGTGGATAAATATGGCGTCTGTGCCGAAATTGTAATCCCATAGAGCGACAGTAGCGAGGTAGCTGCAGCGTTAATCTTGGCTGCTTGTAGGTCCGCCGTTGTCGTAGGATCAAACGTGCCAGGGCTAAAGTTTAACACAGGCATCGTCATAGACCGGGCTGCGGGGTGAGCTTGCAACAATGAAATGCTAAACATCATGTCTTTGTATTGTTCTGTTTCGTATAAGGCCGGCCCCCTATTAAGCAGCATTAAATTACGAGAACCCACTTTGATATGTGCAGGCGCAATATACGAATATCTATATGTCAGCATATCTTGAATTGCATCCTTTGAGCCAGCCGGTTGATTCGTATAAAATCGGACCTCTTCTTCAGCCATACGTTTAATGAAATCATTTCTCGTAATCTTAGCAAGGCCGGGTTCGGTTTCCTGATCGTAATACAAGTATTTTGTACCCACATTTGAAAGGGTCTTGTTGTTGTAAACTTCAGGAAACAGATAAGACACAGTTTGTGATTTTGTTAATTTTCGAACAATCTTTGAATTGTCGCTAAGATAGCTGGCCGTGGCCGGTTCATCGATTAGGATCATGTCAATTATCTGCTGTTCTAAGCTTTCAAATCTGTTTACAGTGGTCAAGATTGAATCGGGAGTCGCAAAAGAAGGCTCTAGCTCTAAGTACATTTTTTTAGCTAACTCGGTAGCATCAGCAGAAGATAGTGCTGCTACAATTTGTAAGATTTCAACATATTTCGCAATCGGTGTGATCCAAGGCGCAGTAGTAATAGAGCCGTTCTGCAGCATTACTGTTAACTCTTGCTGAGTCATTGCAGCTACCACATCTGGGTTGGGGAACGAATACTTTTTATACAGCCCTGAAATGTAAAACTCAGAGAACCTGTCGTTTGCCTCATCATAATTGCAAGCCAAATTAGACATATTATAATAGTCTCTAATACGGCGGCTAGCTTTGCGAAGCTCTTTTATTTTTTCATACAAGAATTCACTAATTTTGTCAATGTATTGTAGTTCCACCCTATAGCGAAAGCTACCAGTCTTTCTATTAGCTACGGAAACGTCTCTTGCAGCAAAAGCTCTTCTGTTGTTACTAGTGATTCCGGCCAATGAAATTTCTGAAAAGGTTCCCACTCTCTTATCTTCTGTTGAAGATATACTTTTTTTAAAGCGGTGGCCGGCCAACATACCATTACTTTGCGGAGTGGCGTGTGCAATCACTTCTACAATCGATTCTCTGTCGCGAGTCATGTGGTTATCAAACTGCTGAAGGACTTTCTCGTCATCGATACGCTCCCTGATCAAGCGTGCGCCTTGCAGGCTAATTTTTGAAAACAGTAGTTGTTGTATGTCTCTTGAGGAGCGCTGAATCATGTTTTTATGTGCGCTAGATTCTACCGCCAACAGGTACCAGTCAAGAACAAAACTTAGACGACAAGAACTCATCGAGTCTCTTGTTAACATACAAGGGCTAAAATATCTTGCAGCAGGTTGCTTGTGGCCTATAGTTGCAGACGTAGTATTATAATCTTTGTTGCGGATATCTACTGTGGCCGCATCTTCGTCACTTGGCTGCGGTATAAGATTTGGAATTATGCTTAATTGTTCAATCGTTCTTTCATCTTTAATCGTTGAGTTTGAAATAACTTTTACATTTAAAGTTGAAGCTTTGTTAATGATGTTGTTGTACAATTTCATTTTTCCATGCACAAGATCATAAATTCGTCCAGACATTGTGTTTGGGCTTCTTTTCTTCCAACTTGACAACATTTTTTTAACTTGTTCATACTTTGTGTGCTTGTCCGAATCTTTCTTTGTGATATTTTCAAGATGTTTTTTGTACTGTGCACCTGTAGAGTTTGCTGGTACATTTGGCAGGGATGCTAAAACTTGCAGCATATCTCTACGAATCAAATTATCGTTTAAGGTGTTTGCTGGGATGTATTTATTAGAAGCGACCTTGTACACCGGGCCAGCGTATGCGTTGGATGTACCTGCGGACATATACATCTTTGCTGTGCTAACACGTTGGCCATCCCTGTAGACAGCTTCAACAGTTGTATTGCCACATGAAGAGAACAACATCTCTTTTGACAAATTTAAGCTATAATCGTTAGCCATCTGCTCAACATCAAAATATACATTTGTAAAATAGGTAAGATGCTCAGGGCTTGCTGTATTAACAGCAAACTTAAACTTAAGCACTAATTCTTGAGTCCCTGGTTCAAAGTTTTCGTCCTTGTAAAAACCTTCTAGGCCCACAATATTAGATAAAGATCTAGTTTCTACTTTTACTGTGTTGTTGTTTGGGCGATGCTTGTTAATCTCAGAAGGGACCGGAGTTACTTGACCACTTTTCAGCATCTTTGTAAATTCTTTGTTTTCGGAATGAACCAGCTGTAGGTGCATGTACTTTACAAGATCTTGTTCATAAACCCAATTTGATTGACCGTTCTGCTTAATTTCGTCCATAAGGACCACGGTAACTTCAACTAAAAGATTTCTAGGATCTTTTTTGACTAAAAACCCAGGATGTTTTAGCTTTTGCTTGCCTGCACGATCTTTATAAATGATAACTTCGCGTTCGTGATCAATGTGTGGATTGTTAACACGAGGAGGCAGAGGAGAGTATGACAACTTTACTTGTCGGATACGAGGTGTTGGCAAAACACCTTGCATCATTGGCTGACCCGAAACTGGTGTTAATCTTTGCATTCTTCAATATCCTCATCAGTAATATTGCTGGCGTATAGGTTAAATGGTACCTCTGCTTCTGGGCAGTTTAAGTCTAGTGTTTCTAGAGAACCGAGTTCTTCGCCGGCAGACTTTAGCTGTTGATAAATAGCGCACAGAGTTTCTGTTGGAATTTCAGAATCTACTCGTACATCAAAATAGTATGAAACGTCATCCATAGATTCAGGCGTAGCCCGAGTGTCGTCATAATCAACCAAAACATTGTTGACCACGTTACTTCTTTTTTTTCTAAAATTCAATGGTCTCAACACCTCTTTTTTTGTTGGGTTCAAGACTGAGGGTGTGCTAATGCTCCCAGATACATCAACTTCCTCTACTTCAAAAATTTCAATCATAAAATTGTCATTCATGAAGTCTGTATTTTTTTCATCAATCTCAATCAATAGCTGATCGCCTACTGTGTAGAAATATGTACCGTCTTGAAACAAAGACGTAGTGTCTGTATATTCTTGCTGGGCCATTCTCATTGATTCTTGGCGAACTGGTGCTGGTGCATTTACGTCTCGTATTTGTGTTTTGTAAACGATTTCCGATCTTAGTTGCGGAATCTTTGTTGTTGGATGAGAACCCGTTGCATACTCTATAGAACCCAATAGTTCTGAGCCAAAAAATCTAATTTGCCATGCTGGAATCTCCGTAGTGTGTAGAGCAGAAGTTCCTAGCGGGGCTGATAAAGCATAATGTTTGTCTGCCACTGGCTGTACTGTTGGAACTTCACCATTTGTGCCGCGGACTTCATTGACGATTCGTTTCACTTCGGTTTCTGCACCGTAAAAAATGTGCTGGGCTCGTAAAGATGGGGTATCTTCTTGGATTCTAGGCTCTATGTCGTTCTGATCCTCACTGTCACCAGCATAAGCAATATCATACAGAACATTGTCATCAAAGAATGCATAGGATACTGGCTTGAATTTTCCTTTGGCCAACAAGCTCTTTCCGTATTGTGTGAGCTTAATATCTATAACATCTTCTTTTTTATTGAAAAATGCCATTTATTGATCGTTCCTTTTCAAATGATACATAGTCAAGCTTTTTTAAAATTAGTAGCCACCATACCCGTAACCAGAAAGTGGTGAGCCGACAAGCGCAAAGTCTGCGAGAGAGCCTACACCTGTCAGAGTATCTTTAAATCCGCTGTCGTAATTTCCGACGTTAATATCAGAAAGCCCAGGGCTGCCGCCGCCAGCAACATTAATTAGAATTTCCGGTGTAGTTCCATCATCGGCCGGTTGCACAAATGGGCCGGCAGTTACATCAACGCCTGCTAGCGGCCCAGAAGAATATCTGTCCATGTCGTACAGAATCTCCTCATTGGTAATGCCAGTTACTTCTTGAAGCGATGGGTCAAGAAGGCGTTCGGCCGGGCTGGGCGCGAACCCGGGTGTGCGACTAGGGTCCAGCATCAATCCAGACCTGTCGGCGCTAGGAAAGTCGGGAGGCTGAAGGGGGCCCGGGGTGACCTCAACACCGGAGATGGATGGACCAGAGGAGGGAGTTGAGCCTCCAGAGGAGCCAAGTCGAGGGTTTGTAGAGCCAAGCACGCCTTGACCAGGGATTGGCGGCTTCACATATTGCCCTTGCTTCGTGGGACGACTTCCGGCGTCTCCAACCTTCAAGATTGTTGGAATGTTTTGAGGCAAGGCACTGAATTCTACAGACGCTTTAATCTGTGCCATCTCTACAATGGAAAAGTGGTCATAAGGCCAGTTAAATCCGTACTTAGCATCAGAGTTGGAACCCAAGGTTACCTGTCTACTTCTGGAGATCTTATCTAGCCTGTCTAGTTCTGGGGTTGACGCTATGACCTTATCGTAGTAATTTGTACTTGAGCGCTGCTTGACCTTAAATACCATCCACTTAACCTTGTCACTCAAAGGCTTACCAGTCTTTTTGTTAGAATAACCCATTAGCTCGTTAATTAACAGGTTGTGAGTAATAGTAGAGGTAGATGTAGTAAACTTTTCAGCGCTGGGTGGCATCAAGTTTTGCCAAATGTAGGACAAATCATTCTTATCAAATGTCATGTTAAACTCAAACACATACATTGCTACTGGCTGTACCAGATTGCGATTCTTAACAAAGTCAAAAACAGGAGGGAACACATACTTGTCCATTTGTCGCACTAGTGTTCGCAAAGTATCTCCAGGCTCATCACTCTGGTCGGATCTTCTGTATGTCTCTTCGCCCAAAATAATATCAACCATATGAGGGTCAATCTTGAAAAAGTGTCTTTGGTTGTTCTTTTCAATAAACGGAACGGCAACAACAGCTTCGCTGACTGTAATTTTATCTCTTAGGTTTCCTAGGCGCTTGGGTGTCGTGTCCATTCCCACAAAACCAGCTAGCGATTTCATTCTTTCGCCAGTATCGAGTCTTCTGTATCTGTGAAGATCGAAGGAGCCTGTAGCGTTAAACGGTGCATAGTCTGCCCCTTGTTCAACAGAGGGATGGTTTTCAAGCCATGATTTTGGAATGTCTCCAACTTCAAGCCATACGCCTTCGTTTTTGTTTGGAATTGTGCCGAATTGATGCCACATTCCTCTAGCCACAGTTCCCGATCCATAAACTGGAAGTGTGAGTAGGTCATCCGTAATCGGGCGTGGCGCAGTACCCCCCTTGTCTGCTGTTAGTGGACTAAAGTTCAACATTGGTGTTTCAAACTTAGGCTGGATGATCCATGCGGGTGAATCACCTACCGTTCTTTTAACGGAAGCTACTTGAGCGCGGCCCGTGGCTCCGACATTGCTATATGCAAAGGCCTTAACTTTGCCTAGGCCGCGCAAGTTTAAGCATGAATCAAGCTGCATGGCGTTCGCATTAATATTCTCTGCTGAATACAACGATGAGCTATGATACCCATTTGGAATAAATTGTGGAGACTTGTTACCTGTTGAAGCGGTAACATGCTGGAATCCAGGGTCTACTCTTCTTTGTACAACTGTTACAGAGTCTAAGATCTCACCCAAAGAATACGTTTTTGAAACTGTCGGTTTAAAAATAATGTCACACCACGCTTCGCCGTGCATATAAGGGGGAGTATATGACCAGTTGTACCCCTGTAGACTATCAAGCGTACCAGAAGCAGTACTCCTAAAACTTCCTGTGCCAAAGAGGACACGCGGACACTCATCGGTACCATAAGTGCTATATTGGCCGCCTACAAGGTTGATATATTCTTCCGAGATATTCATGCCATATGAAGCAGTGAGCTGTCTAGCAATAGCAAAAGGATAGGTAGTATTGGTGGGAGAATTCGTATTAACGTTGTTAACGTGGCCGGCGTCACCACTTGTTTTATTTCTTATCGTATGCGTGCGTCCAAGAACCGGATATCCAAATGCTGAAGAGCGAGAGTACATTGTAAAAGTTTCGTGTAGCCCAATATCATCTTGCGGGTCTTGTGGCACATCATATGGCAGGGCGCGTAGTGCAGCAACTCGTTCGGCAGAATAGTCTCTCTGGCGGTTTAGTGAGCGATACATTTTAATTCTCATTCCATATACATCGCCAGCATTTGCATATAGGTTTAGTTCGTCTTGAGGTCTGGAGGCAATTGAGGTAAAGCTTCCGTTTCTCAAGAAAAAGTCGGGAACTGAAGCTAGGAAGTTATTTGTCATCAATGAGTAGATGTCATCCCCAGTACCGTCCCAAGAAGCAGTTACATCAAGAGACGCTGACGGATGAGCAGTATAATCGTATAATTTAATATCTTTAAGATAATTTTCAGGACTAATAATTGCTTCGAATGGGATTCTCTTATCCCAACGGCCAACATTAACCGCAGGCTCTACTACTGTTGAAATAAAAATAGCAGTAATTATACCATCGGCGTCTGCGTTGGTGGTAAAGGTAGCTGTTGATTCTTTCAAGCCGGGCAAATCCTTCAGATCTGCCTTTACTGTGTAATAGCCGGGCTTATATCCCGGGAAAGACCCGGTTGGATCAAACACACCAGAATATGCTAGGCCATTTGAAATGCCACCAACAGACGCGGATGCAGGCGTCATTGCTTGTTGAATTGCAAGTTTTCTATAATCTTCTTTTAATTTGAAGCGGCCATTCTTTAATGGGACAATACTCTCAACAGTAGAGAGTGGTCTTTTTGATAATGTTACCTTGGGCGCAGATGCACTGTATACATCATCAAGGTAATTATGTAGTTCTTGGTCAAGCTCAGGATTTGGCATGCCGAGGCCCCAGTAATCCGAGGCTCCGCATCTTACTTTATAAATCTTTGAGCCGGTTAGCATTACTGGCCAGTCACACGCAATACCAGACTTGATTGTATTAAACATGATACCCGGAGCGAACAGTGGCGTGATAAAGTTTCTAAATGCAAGATCCGTATTTACTCCAGCAGTTTCACCATAAATTGGCTCATCGAAGTTGGTGCTTCGGTCCCCATTTGGATCTAGTAGACCTGGGCCTGAATACTTAATGTGCTGCCCGTATGAAGCGGAAAGGGCCGCGGCAAGTTGTAGTGTTCGCGTTGCAGGATAAAACCCATCGTATGGATTAAATTTCAAATATGCGTTGCACTGCAGTGTTAATGCTGACGGCTCGTAGTGCTCTTCGAGATCATTTTTTAAGACCTCAAAATGCTTCAAGAAATCAGTTGTACCGTAAACCTTAAAGAAGTTTTGTTCGGCGCTGTTCGCGGCTTGAGCGTCTGAGCCTGACGGCATACCGACCATTCTAAAGAGTGAGTTCTGTTCCGCCAAGAAGTCGCTTCCTTTATTAAGGATGTAATCTTTTAAGTGGTCTTCAATTCTAAATTCAGGAACAACTGTATAATCTTTTGCTTTTGTCCTTACGTCTTTCTTAAATTCATCATAATCACTTTGCCACGGAGTAGATGATTGTGAAACAAATTTAACTGTTTGTACATTTGCGGCGAGTGCTCTTGTTGTGTTAAGTAAGTTTCGCTCTTCAACCTTTCCTGCTAGCGTTGGTGCATCCCAGGCTGTTTGCGTTGCAAAGATAGGAATATATCCAAGCCAGTTACGTTCATCGCTGAGCGGAAGCGGAGTAGACGGATTAGCGGTATTAGCATCTGAGAAGTGTGGGCCATCAGGATATAGATTAGGATCTTCTGTTACTCTAATACCTAAAATTTCTTGGCCGCGAGAACCAGATGATGTTACAAGTGGCGGCTGTGTTGGGGAACTAATTGATGAAGTTGCATGAAGCATTTGTGGCATAGCATATTGTGGCCCCGCTTCGGGCTGTAGACGAGCGGTACTCGCAGAGACAGATCCACTAGAATGTGTAAACTTGCCTCCTGACCACTTTAGCGGATAGCTCCATCTATTAACAAGCTCACCTTCGCCTGCTCCGAAAAGTCGACTCTGCTCATCAACATGACCCCAACGAAGATAGAATCTCTGATTAGTAATAGATTTACTATCATCGACAAGATTGTTCATTGAGCCCGTAGAGGTGTCTAATGGCCAAATACTAGCAGCAGACTCATCAGAAGCCCATTGAGCTAGCTTTCCGTATGTTGTTCTACCATGAATCGTTGGCCCAGCTCTGTCAAGTCGATTTTGCTGTCCACCAATCCAGAAATTATTTTGATAATCAGCTTTTTGACGTACCTCGTTCAAGTACATGTTTTCTTCAGATGGGTAAATAATCTCAGAATATTCAAACTTTTTAATCTCAGTTACAGGAGAAATTGACGTCTCTAGGGCGCCCCGGGTGTACATACCTTTAACTTCTTCGTATACGGCTGGCGTCGTCTTGAAGAGATTGAAATCTTTATCAATCTTCTTAATGTTGAAGTAGTTCATTTCGTTACCAAAAGGAGTTAAAATATCAACAGGTAGCGAGCGAACGATTGTCTTACCAAACTTATTATTAATTGGAGTTGAAACAGAGACACTTGATCGCAATGGGAAGAACTTTGTAGTTAGTGGCGTAACACGATTAACACGGTGGAGTAAACCATGTCGTGGCCTAATTGTTCGCAATCCAGTAGAAGAACTGATCGCAAGCTCAGGAGCATCTGGTCGAATGTAAGTCCAGCTATTTGTACGTCGCGATTGGTATCTTACGAGTGGGTGGGTGGCGCCGCGAATCTGCTTCCATGTGGGCCAACCATAAGGACCTTGTCTGTGAAGAATCAGAGCGTTGAACACCAATGGCGCGCTGCTGGTTGTTGGAGTATTGTCGAGCGGCTTCGATAAGAACGTGCTATTTATATAAGTTGATGTTTCGTACTCAGTCCCAGGGTTGCTTGGGGCCAAGTCGGTGCCTGCAGCGTGGCCTAATACATTGTCTGCCGCGTCGGACGGCTCTACCACATGGCTGTTCATTCCCGCAAAGTCTGTAAATAAAATTGAACCCTGGTCTCTTGCCGCTAGTCTGCTGCTAACTCCATCTTTTGCTACACCAAACTCACGTTCGCCGTGGCCTTCCGGCTCAAGCACAGAGTGATAATCGCTTGCCGTAATAAACGGAATTGAGTTTGAGGCAGTTGGGAAGCCTTTCGAATAATAACTTGGCGCTACAGATTTGCGAATCCATGAATAATTTGTGTGGTTTCTTGGAAGAGTATGCTGAATATAGTAGTTGTCGTACTTGCTCTCATCATGAAACTGGTAATTATCACCATAAGTATACACCGCGTTTGAAGCTGCAGCGATATTAACTGAGGCGTATGTTGACCGCGTAATCTCGGTTACAGAGCCCATTGAGCCAAGGTGGTTGTTTGCCAGTACGTCTTTTACTAACGCACCAGAAACGTGTAGCGCGGCGTCGTTAGCCGGATCCGACGTGTGATCGCCCATGCGCCACCATGATACAAGATGGTCTGTAACCTTTGAACTAAATGTAGTGCCATCTAACGGGTGTGCTCCATTTGATTCTGTAAGGTTTGGCATCTGTCCTCTTGCATAAATTTGCCTAAATTCAACGGAACCAAGAGCTTCTTTCCACATAGCCATTTCATGGATTGTTGTGTCTTTAATAGTTCCCCATGTTCCTCCTACGTTTCCGGCGCCAACATTTATATAACTACCGTTAGAAATTTGATTCATCGTGGCTGCGGGGCTGACATGAGATGTAGACAGAGTTTGTTCATGGTTATCGACATAAAGTAGTGGAACATTGCTCGCATCTGTACCATCATAACTTACAATAATATTGTGTAATTGAGAAGCTGTAATTGCATTCGGCGCCGTTTGCCAGTGCTTATGCTTTGTTGTGGTATTATTGAATACTTTAAGATTGATTTTTTCATTGGCATCAACCGTTACAAGAAAAACAGGCCTATTAGAAGCTATTGACTTCTGATGAGTATCGCCTAGCGAGAACAGTGCGGCTTCATTGGGTTGCTCTTGATTAAAGGTAACCCACGTTGCAACTGTAAATTTTGTAGTACCCATATTGCTTATGTTGGGGTTTTGCAATTTAAACGTATCACCACTGGTGCCTGCTGACCCAGGTCGGAATGTAATTCCGGTGGCACTACGAACACCTGTTGTGGTAGTCGTCACTGTCTCTGTTCTATCAGTTATAAAACTATTTTGTCGGGTGCGATTTCTGTGTACCTTGTGAAACCCAGGATGTTCCTCTAGAAGCTGGCCTGGCTGAATTGAAAAACTATCAATGTCGTAATGTCGTGCCGAGTCGCGGCCAAAGCGGCTTGTCCAGCGTGTCAAGTGAGTACGAAGGCCCCATGGTTCACCATGAATATCACTAACACGGTAAATACTGCCAACGGCGCCGGTTTGGAACAGCGTACCAGAAAACTCGGCATTTGTCATCAGGCTTGATGTGGCAATTGAAGCAGATGTTGCAATGTATTGGTGTTCTCCACGAACAAGCCTGTTTCTAAAAGTGATGACGTCATTTGGGGACATTTCTTCGTGAGCAGGATCCAAATAGCCGCGTGAAATAGATTCAAAGCCACCGGGGGCGCTGAACCTAGTAACGATTACTGTTTCGTTAGTTGTACGAGTTGGAAGAGTTGCATCCTGTATACCTGATGTATCGTAATCACGAACCCATTCGCGGCCTTCATCCATCATTGGCTTACGTGGGCGAATCATGTCAATTTCTGACTTGGTTAGTACTGCTTGATCGGGCTCTCTCAAATACAAGTTGTTTACAGATCTTGGAGAGGTTTGAACAATTTCGTAGTTGCGTCTGTAGTTTCCAATTGGGCCATGATCGCGAGCGTCTGAAATAACTGTGTCAACCGAAGCAGTCGTCTGTAGAATATTCTTAATGTTGACCGGGCGCTTAACAAGTTCTTCTCTGTACCTTGTTGCTTTTGGTGCATGGTAGTTTAGGATGATCGGATCTTTACCACCAGACATGCCAGTAACTGTTAGCGGAACACCGGTAAGTGAAGTTGTAATGGCCACATTACCTACTGTTCCTAGGATTGCATTACCAATAGAGCCAGGGGCACCATATCTTGTGTTTTCAAGGTTTACATTTACACCATCGGTGCTGGCGTTTACATACAAGCCTGATACCGAGTTTACGGCATCTCGCAGAGCTATGGCGCGTTGATCGGCATTGCTGGCGCTTGAAATATCGACAGCTGTTCGTCCTGCTGTGACGCTTCCGTTTGTATCAAATTCAAAAATTGTAGCGTTAACACCGTCACTAATTGTAATAGTGTCTCCATCGGCGGGCGCAGGGGAATTAGCAAAAGCAACCACTCCAGTAGCAGCGACAGGATCGCGGCCAATGTCAGGGAAAGGATAGTCTTGTGCTACAAAACCAAATGCGCCAGTGAGAGGCGTAGGGTTGCCCGCTTTACCAATCAAGATTCTCCACTCTTCAGGTCGGTTTGCAAAGCTGTCAGTACCCGGGTTCAGCCTGACGTGTCGAGACTGCTTACCACCGACATACTTGTTAGTGAATGGCCCTTGAAGTGGCGCCTCTTGATCACGGCCATAGGTATCATGATGAATGTTTGTAATCGTAGAGCCGGTCAAGAAGCCACCCCTTGTAGAACCCAGGCCTTCAGTTCCGATCCATTCAGCGTTGAATCCGCTGTCGACAGAACTTGAAAGAATACGGGCGGGAACAGCCTTGGCAATCGTAGTTACTGCATATGTGTTATCATACAATTGGTCGTATGTTTGTGCTTTACCGTAGATCGCTTCGCCCTTGTAAATCTTTTTAGTATTAAGAGCATCATTATCGTTAACATCTTTGAATTCTTTAATCTCTCTGCCATCTACAACGATAACATTTGTTGGAATATCAGGCATGTTGTTGCCCAACAAAACAAAAGAAGATGAGACCGTTGATGGGCCGCCGACTTCAAGAGCGGCTTTTGCTACGTCAGCGCGATTGTTACGAGCCAAATTAGTGCCAGAGCGGTATTCAGGCACTTCATCTATTTGGAACCTGTATGGTTTAGTAAACCTTCTGAGCGCGTATGTGCGGCCAGAATATGTTGTGCCGTCTGGTTTTGCCAGTGAGTTTTGATCTGGGCTTCGGTGTGTAACTAGGGCCTTACGAATCTCTTCTTTATCGGAGTTTACCTCTTCTGAAGCGTCTCCTTCTAAGGGCAGGTTGCCCGCGCCAGTACGTTCGGCACGTTCTTTCCAATATACAGCGTTATCAGATTGATCTCCAACAACAGGATGGTGGCCATGTTTCCAATCGTATGTAAGCTCTGTAACGCCACGCAAGCCAGCTTCTGGATCGCTCTGCTTAAACTCAATTGTTGGGAACTTAGTCCAGTACTTGTTGCGCTCCAACACATGGGATTCGACCATATTGTGCAACTCTTCTGATACCTCGGCCGAGGCAGGAATAAGCTGTTGAATCACAGTTGTGACTGCCGAGTCAATCCATTTATAGAACTCGATATAGCGGTCTAAATCAGGAGTATTTCCAATTCTTTCATAGAAAAGCTGTCTTAGCTTACCCAAGTCTTTGTATTCTTGACGATATCTATTGACCGGATCTCCGATCAGGTTATTAAAATCAACAACAGATGCAAACATATTAAGCATTTCTTCAGAGATTGTCTGATACATACTCTTTTCAATCGCATAATAATGCTGAATGATACTGTGTTCTCTCGTAAACTTGTCGTCGTCTTGAGTTAAAATCTGAACCGCATCGCTTGTATTTAGCACTTCTGGGCCGGTTTGTCGGGCTGTTGAGATATATTCAACGTCTATCGGCGGGACGTCTCCAGATTCAGGAGGCAAAAAGCTGTCTCCCTTACCACTGTGCTGATTCATAATAATAGGGGTTAACCAACCATATCTGTTTTCGCTTACAATGTCGGAGGAGCCAGAGGAATAATCATCAACAAAAAAGAATGAGTCACTAGTTGATGGATCTGCTGGATCAGAACTGGCTGAAACCACATTATCAAACGTCCAATTTAGGGCAAGAGTATCGATCTTAGGGACGTAGATTCCGCCCATCTCCTTAGTATAAAGGTTCAAACTCTTATAAGGGTCAGTAATACCGTAGTTTTCGGGATCTTTAGCATGAGAAATCAAGTCCTCATTCTCTAAAAACGAAGCCCAGTATTTAACTGACGATGCTTTTACGTCTGAGTTTGTTATGGTTGTGCCTGTATAATTTTGTCTATCCGCTCCAACATATAGACGCTTGCTAGAACGAAGGAAGTTTCGGCCGACATGGCCCTCTACTGTTCCGCTAACATGAAACTCGTTTTCTACAATTCCACCCTCAATATTCACACCATAAAAATGTACATCATAGGTTGGGCTAATATTGGAGCCTGTCGTGATGTTAGTGACTGGAATTGTCGGCGCAACCCTTACAGACAAACTCCAGCGCTTGTTAGAATACGTTTCTAAGTAAATAGACGAAGTCAATTCAGGCAGCATTCCGGCTGAAGAGGTCAACATAAAGTAGACGTGTTGCGACTCCTCAGAAGGGCGAATGGCCAAAACTTGGAAGTTAGAGTAATCCGGGGATGGTACTGTTAGAGAATCACCATTGGCGGAATGCATTCCAAACAGCGAAGACTTAGTAAAAGGCGTTGGAAAGTAGCCAACATCCTTAATTGTTAGCTTTTCTGGGAAAATAAAGTCTGCTTCTGCTGTCATTCCAAGCAGTTCTTCGTGGCCTAGACTTGCCGTCACTGTCGTTACACCAGAACCAGTAATGTAGCCTACAGAATTAGCATTGTTAGGGTCTGCAAACTGGTATACGTTTGTATCAAACTTATCGGGATCGTTGAAGGTAACAAACTTTCGGCGTGTACTCTTTGTTCTGGTGTTTTGCTTTAGTTCGTACGTTGTGTTTGTGGAGTACAGGTTTAGTCTGACCAACTCTTCGTCTACGCCAAAACATCTAATAATGTTTCTGATTGATTTTTCAGTACCCTTCGACTTGTAAATGTATGTCAAGTTGTTGTAGATGTTTTGGTAAATAAGGTTTTTAACTTCAGTAATGTCCCTAGTATAGTTCCTATCTTCATCTCTCGCAGAAATGGATTCTAGAACATTTGCCTGTACAAACATGTGAGGCGCGTTCATGCCAACACTTTCTAGTAGGTGAGTGGCGAATGGGTATGGCTTTGCTGAGGCCGTTAGATACGAAGTTGCGCGGAGCTTTGGAAGGGCGCCAATAAGATGGTGAATTGTATCAAAATAGCTTCCCATTAACTGCGTGACGTTTGTTAGCGAGCCGTCACCAGGGCTAGTTTCATCCATTTCCCTAATAAACTCGGGAATAGAATTTAAGAAGTAAGCATTGTTGTTATCATCCCATGCTGAGCCGGAGGCTTTTAACTCTGTTGTTAGCGAAACAACAGTCGGGTGATCCTTGTAAATAATAGGATCTTTATACTCACTAGGAGCCGCTAAAGATTCCACAATCGCTGAGCCGGTGTTTCTTGAAGTACTTCCGGGGTACCCAACCCAAGTACCATTTGAAATGCGACCTGAGTAGTCAAGGATGCGTTTGTCAGTGTCGTCATCTTCTACGATGCCTTCGTTAAATTTAAAATAGACGCCTAGGCCAGTATTGTATGGCTCATTATTGGTGCCGCCGCGAACTTGGGTAAACCAATTGCGGCCGATTTGTTCAGATGTTCTTTTGGTAGTCCAGTACCTAAACTCGTCAAGAGAGCCACTTAGCAGACCATAACCCAAGTTACCACCGAGGGTAGTTCCCGTCTGTAGAGCGCCTAGGTTGGCTCGTAAGCCGCCGGTAACCTCTGTTAAAGCGTCAGCAGTCGTTTGATCTTGTGTGCGTAATAAGTCGCCATTCTGATAGAATCTGAACGTGGTTGTAGTACCAGAAGACTCTAAACTTAGTGCATAATGATTCCAGCCATTTCCTACAACATTAGATGATGCCCAGCCAGCCGGGGCAACTGCCAAGTCTGATACTGAGGTGGAGCCGGAAATTAGCGTTACGCGAACTGGGTCTGTGGCTGAGGATGTTAGCTCAATGAGCAGGCGGCCGTATGAATCATCATCTTGAGACTTTCCATTCCAAAGATCGAACACAACCTCGCGCTTGGTATTGCTAGCGTTAGAAGCAGCTTTGTTCAACCAAAATTCAACTGTTACACCGTTGGTAGGAGACAGTCTTAAGTTTGATAGCCGTGAGCCAGGATTTGTTCCTTGATTCAAGCCAGTTAACGCATAGGGGTCTGTCTGTAGTTTGTTGGCATAATCAAAGACGCTATGTATCGGCTGACCCGTTGATGATAAAATATCATATTGAATATGGCTTCCAGTTTGTGGGCCACCAAAAACTTGAATATACTCGTTTGAACTTACTGGGCCATAAGAGCCAGAGATTGCACCTGTGTAAGTTGCAGATTTACCAAGGGTGACATACCCGTTTGTACGAGGATACTGATTGTCTAAAACGTGCTTTGTTAGATAATTTAAACGAAGAGTGTATTCTTTGATCTCGTGGTCAGAGCCATCATACGGATACTCACGATAAATTGCTTTAATAGCATCATCGTAATACTTTTCAGCGGAGCCAAAATATGCAAAGTTAGAAGCGGACTCATAGTTGATAAACGGTTCGAATCTCTCTTTGTCGCGGAGGGCTGCATCCAGATACTCAATAGATTCCACCTTATCTTTGGTGATATTCTCTGCATCTTCTGATGTTAGTATTTGTTGTGGCTTCTCAAATAAATCTTTGATTCCCATAAAACTACTCTCTATTCTTCAATTCTAAACCTAAACTTATTTGGCTGGACTACCCAGGCTGATATCGCTTGATCATAGAAACTAAAATCTAGAGTATATGAGAAGCCTGCTTCTAACATTCTGAAATCGATGTCGCAATAGTTTCCAGATACATCATGTGACATTAGCGTGTGCATGTCAGAGCCTGTTCCAAATGGAATGATTTCAAAGTCATCCGCGTCCCTTGTGATACGGTACGATGCGCTATGAATAATTGTGTTTTCAATAGTATTGTTTGCCCTTGTATAAATAGTTGGGCTCCAATCTTTTTCACGAGCATACAGGCGGATCCTGTCTTCATCTGTGCGATGATATTTCTTTTTAAGATTTGGCACAGCAAGTACATAATTTATGTTATTACTCATAATTGAAGAGTCGGCTGATCGGGGGATGATTGAGCCAGTAAAAAATTGTGTTGTTGTTTCGCTAGTAGTGTCTTCAATATGCCATACATCCTTGATGGTAGAATGCGCGGTCGTTGAGCCTGTCATTGAAAGCGAAACAGAGTAAATGCCAGTTGTTGAAGTTTGACTAGCCGTTGCATACACATTACCGGCTGCGGCTACATTGCCGCCTTTGGCTAGCAAAAATGGATTGGTGGCTCCAGTGGCCTCGTACAATGCGACCACAACTTGCTGGTCAGCGTCTAGAGGGATCGAACGCAAGCGGCCGCGGACAAAATTGTAAAAATACAATGTATTTAAATTGTCACTTTCAGTTGCCAAAGAACTACTGTAGTAGAAATTGCCTCTATCATCTTTTACCGCCGAATCCCAACGGGCTTCGATGACTGGTCTATAAATAAAATGTTCCGAGGTGCGGCCCCAAAACTTCTTGGTGTAATAAGACCGGAAGTTGCTTGTATCGGATAACTGAGGATCTAGTCGAACAATAACTCCATAGTTATTTTTTGTTCCCGCAATCCATTTTTCAACAAGCGGGGTTACATTTACTTCCATGTCCTCAACTCCTCGGTCAAAAGACGCTGTAACTCCTGACGAATCGTCATAGTCCCAGTCGCCGCCAGGGGTAGTCCATGTGGTACCATATGAAGCACTAATCCAATCAGAGCCTGGGCGGCCGTCGTTTGTGTCGGTAAAGTTATCCATGTCCAAACCTTCGCCTTCTTCCCAGTCTCGGTTTAGAATTGCAGCAACGAGTTTTAGATTTCTTGGAGTTGTTTGAGAATGCGGGGCATTATAAAGCTTAAGATAAAAATTTACGCTACCTGATGCGGGGATCTTGCCCAGTACTCTGTCCTGTTTTATTGAGCGCATGCCTTCAGCGTACACTTCGCTTCCTGTTACAGGAAACTGAATTAGGAAGCGCATTGACTCGTTTGCTGCTTCACCCGTACCGGATGTTTTTTGTCCATAGATTCTAAACGTTTCTAATATATCAGCTGCGCCCATGTTAGAACCAGTTGCACGAGTCGTCAAATTAGTCTCATAGGCATTTGTAATTGTGTTATCTTTAGTAGCCCAGTATCTTCTAATAGCCATTACGCAACAGTCCCCTTAATGTCATTTTGTGCATACTTTAATTCTGCAGAGCAATTTAGTGGAATCTTAATGTATCTACCGTCTGCAGATTTGTGTTCATTAAGATCAAGAAAAGTGTCAGAGTAAGCTCCGCCGCGAGCAATTTGTACTTTCACACTCTTAACATCTACGACTCCATCAAGGTCGTTCAGACGTTTCTGGATATCTGAAATGTAAATCGGTTCTCCCATGGCCAAAGGTTGGTTAAACATGTCACTAACCGCTACAATGCATTGATTTAGTACTGCGTGCTTGTCATGATCGCGATGCGATACGACGCTAAAATCTACTTTAAAGTTCACAATTTTGCCAGATAAAATATCAATTGTATCATTAATCATTCTATATTGGTTTAGCCACATTTTTAAGTTTGATTTTAGTGCGTCGTTGCAGTACGAAAGTTTGCCATTTTCATCCTCAGCTAAAACGTACAAATTCAAGTTTCTTTTGAGCGAGTCAGGATCTCTCATAATATTACAACGCTTAATTTTCCCATACTTTGGATCCATCGAATACACAAGAGACATATAATCATTTTGAGTTACGGCCCTGTTTTGTGTAGCGTAGTTATCGTAAACGTGACGCTTGATATCATCAGATGTGGGTAATGTGATATCTCCAACAATTGGCTCTTCATTAAAACACTCAATTGAGTTCTGTACGTCTTTAATTTTTTGTTGTGTCAGAATTCTTTCGTCTTTAAAAACAAAATTTGAAAAGGTCACTTTATCAACCATTCCAACACCAGCGTTAGCTGTATCGGCAGTATTGATTCTATAGGTAATATGTACGCTAGTGTTCGCGGGGCTGATTCCTAGCTTGTCCGTCGACAACAAATTAGATGGATCAAACGAAACTTCAGAATTATAAGTTTTTCCAAATCTGTCAAGTGCAGTGTTTAGTGGCTCAACAACAGAAGGCGCTGAAGCTTCTGAATCGGACCCGTGCCCAAATTGAACATAAAGAGTATCTACATCAGATTCAAGGATATACCTTCTGGGTACCGAGAAGGGCCTCAATACTGAAGGAACTCCCGAGGCTCTTGCTTCTTTGTTCACTACGTCTTTGTAGATGACATCTTGAGAAAGATATTCTACTTGATAGTACTCATGACCTTCATCATCTCTTACACTAAGAACTTCTGAGACAATAGAAAGCGGACCTACTGGAAGTTTCAAGAACTTTTCAAATGTGCCCACCGTTTCTGTTCTGCGAACAAGTTCTCCTGAAATTACCTTCCCATGAGCTTTGATAGCGTAGTGTGTTGGCTGGCCCGTACTTTGGCTTCGGCGGGCGGCTACAATCTCGTTAAAGGGTTCTGAGAAGTCTATGTCCTCTACAAGAATAAAGCTGGCTTTTGTTTGTGATGATCTTAGTTGGGCGCCGGCCTTGAGTACTGGCACATAATTCATGTCTACGCCCATTCCTGTTGCAGAGGCAGGAACAACAATATAAATTGCGACGGCTCCGGTAGACGATGGCACGCCTTTCCAACGATAGCCAAGAGACTTGGCATGACGTACAACGTTTTGATATTCAATAGCGGTGTCAAGAAAGCTTTCGTTAGCTTGATAATCTAAGTAAAAAGATAATTGGTCACCAACGTAAGCTACTGTGTCCAACAACATTGAACCAAAGGAACTATCATTAAAATCTTTGTATGTATCAGGATAATAGACTTTCGCCTGTTCAACTAAATCTTCTTTAATTGTAGTGAAATCACGACTAGTGTAATTAATTCGGCGTGTATATCTCTTATTTTTAGACATTCGTTAGTCTCCAACTGATAAATAGCTCTGGTTTTATAAATACTACGGCGAAACAGTTATTTCATCTACAATTCCATGACCATATGAATATGTTATTGAGATAGAAAGTTTGTTTTCTTCAATATCTGATAGCATACTGTTAGCGGGAGTATCCAGTGCGCTAGCAAACGATATGTTTTCAATCGTAAGAAAAGACATGTATCTGAGAGTTTGACTTTTAATTCTGTTTTCAATATGCCCAAAAACATCCCTTGTGAGATTTTGAAATAAGTATTTCTTCAGTCCCACTCCAAAGTCTGGATCCATTGTTCGTTCGCCCGGCTCAGTCATTAACAAAATTAAAAAATCTTGCTTGACAGCCTCTTCCATGCCTTCAACTAATAAAAATCCATTTAGACCGCCGGCAATTAAAGGCAGTGTTGCATCAAAACCCATCGCTATTCTCCTAAACTAAATACTCGCTTTTTTATTTTATAGTTTAGAGTTCTCCAAACTTGTTATATGGCCGATCTCTACGGCGTCTCTTAAACTTGCGGCCTCCTCGTTTCTTTTTACCAGAGTTGTCATCTCGGTTCTTGCTACGGTCTTTTTCGTTCGATGTTTGCTCGTCATCTTCCTTGTCTAGCCAATCGCGAGACTTATAGTACGACCGGAACATCTTTACTAGGCGACGCTTTGTTCTTTTAAAGAACTCCATGTCCCAGTCATCAAATGACTCTGTAATGAGGAAGCCGCCGCCTAGGGCCTCTCTGAACGCGTAGTTGTGCCATTCGCCCGCCTCATTGTCGGGTACAGGGATTCCGTTTCCTAATATGGTCAGCATATCCTCTAGATCTATCTTTTGCGTCTTTTCGCCAATTGACATCACAAACCCCATACTTGTGTAAATGCCCATGAGTGATACTAGGCGATTAAGTGGGAAAACATATTGGAATAGCATCTCAAACTCAGGGCTCTTGACAATATCTTGGCCTAGGCAATACAAGTCCATATCAAAATCAATGTTCATGATGTGTTGATTGATAGTATGATCTAATGCGTCATATTCTGCGGAAGCGAGTGGGATAATATATTTTGAGTTTTTCAACAAGTACGGCAATTCATTTTCTCTAATACTTGTTCCTCGTTCACCAGACCAGATATCTAATAAAGCAGCTTGATCGGCCGCGGCATCTGTAAGCTCTCCGGGTGAACCCTCTTCGGCATCAGCAAGAGTTATGCCCGTAACATTTAGACCTGACTGCTGTAAGTTTGCGGGAGTGACATAATAAGCCTTTTCCTTTTTCATATTATTATAAATGTATGACCAGTTTTCAGACTCTTTAAGCGACTTGAACAATGCATCAAGCTGTTCAACACACGATTCTGGTGGGATGTAACATAGTCTTAGGCCGTAACGAATTCCCATTTCGCCCTCGATTCCTGTCACTTCTTCCGTTGGATTGCCCTGTCTATCATTTGCGTATGTAAATTCTAGATTGCCAAAGAAGTCTGATAGTTTATTATCGCCATATTGTTCTGAAATGCTCTCAAGCCACTGCTTCCACTCTTTGACATTAACCACGCCATCTATGTGCTCAGGCCTGTTGGTAATTTCATCCGGCAAGGAAACAGTCATTCCCATTCCGTTCTTGTCGGTTACACGAACATACTTTTCTAAAAAGAACTCGCCATTTGTAAATCTGGATTTATACGAGCCTACTGAATAGTAACCGTCATCATTGATTTTTACTTGAACATCTAGTTTGTCTGTGTCGATATTTGTTTCATACTGCTCAAGCGGATTAGTCATTGGCACAACACCGGAGTCTAAGCCGGGTAGGGCCCTTGGGGAGAACGAGGCGCCTACATCAAATATCTTGGGAGACTCTAGCGGCTGGTCTGATTTTTTAAGGCTATATTCAGAATGACCTGCAACGAAGCCGCTTTCGCCAATAAAATATTCATAAATATTATCAATATCTGGCACCAAGCCTGGAATTGGAGAGCCTTCCGACATCGCCATAACAAACCTTTCGGCCATGTACTCTAATTGCTCTTCAATCAAAACTCTTACAATTACATTTGCATGTTCTTCAGTATCTTTGACTGCTTGTAGCAAATGCCACCTTTGGTAAACGTGTAGTTTAGTAGTAAGGCCCACTTTTCTTCCGAAGATAACTTCAGGATCAAATTTTGTTGGATCAATCGGTACTGGAAGTTCGATGTTCCCAAACTTTCTCCATGGATTTAGCCCTGACTTCATCTTTGATTTGTGTAAATCGTCTTCTGACGGATAGTGGAAGTCTTCTTGCAGTGCGTTTAGTGCGTCAATTGCTTTTTGAACTTCAGGCTTAACCTCTCGACCATCTAACTGCATCTGCCTTGCAAAAGACTGTACGCATTGCTCAAGGAAAGTGTACCACAAAGCTTCGCCGCGAAGGAAGCCGCCCTTGCGACTCAGGTTCTGCATGAAGTCTTCCTTCATCGTAGCAAGAATATATTCAACGTATGTGTAATCCAATACCTCTGGAATTTTTGCCTTGAACTTACTAAACATTGGCATCGCCTTGATCAGCTCTTCAACACAATAAATTCTAATCATTGCAATGATGGGGCCTTCCATACCGGCAGCAGAGGAACGGTCTAAAATTCTAGAGTACGGAAGCTCAATAACACAGTCTGGGCATTCTGCTAGTCTAGGATCATCGGGCATCTTCTTTGTTAATTCATCCACCCTTTCTTTGATATCTTCAAAATTACAGACTGGATACCGCTTGGGTTCCTTGCCGTCTACCTCTGGCAATAACAAGTCCCTGATTCCAAGCCAGCCCTCATATTTCGGAGGCTCAATGTAATAAGGCGGACGAAGCCATGAGCCACCATGATCTGCTGGATTTAAGAAGTGCATCCTGGCGTGGTTTGATTGGCCCATAATCTGATTGTCTTCAATGTACTTGCTAATCTTTTTGATGTTAGGTAAACTTCCAAAAATCATATAAGAGTCTCCTAACTCAGGCGCTAGGTCTTCTAGGATATAGTTCATAAACGGCTTGTCGCCGTCAGGACTCATGTACATTTTATCTGTGGCTGTTAAATCATCGTCGGTGCCGGGAGTAAATCCATATTCGTATGCCTCACTGTTGCCCGCAATCATGTTTGCGAAATAGTCTAACAGCGTATTCATCATGTTGTCGTGAGTTTTGTGGCCGGTATAGCCGGTGTCAGCAGAACCTGCAAATGGCAGACTGGCGTTAAATTGATTTACCTGTTCATCGGTCAGGCCCAAAGAACTATACTTTTTATGCAAAAAGTCGTTCCAGCAATTAATTTGTGGCGACAAAGGCAAAGTATCAAGTGTATGTGTATTTCTTAAAGCCTCTGCTTCTTCTGTTAAGCTGCCTGTGATTGTTAGTTCAAACCGAACATCTTCTACTCCTTGTGTAATATCGAAGTCAGGCTCTGCCGAAGCGGTCGCAAACCCAGCTGGAAGGTTCATGAATGGATTTGTGACATCTACAACTCGTAGATGATATACATTGTCAATATTAGTAACGGGTGTTGCTGTTTCATTGTTATCTTCAATTATGTAAGAACCGTACTCAAGATTGAACCCTTCAATAAACTGTAGATTCTCGCTGAGGTTATCTTGCTTGATTCCGCGAGCATTGTCTCTAAACTTTAGTACCAGATCGGGACTTTTGGCGCCAGGAGAAACAAACGGATTCTCTTCTGTGCCCATATAGTTTCCTCTGTCATCACGAGGATATGCGCCTTGTCCGATCATTGAACCAAGCGGAACATCTTCAACATTAAAATATGAATATTCTGTAGGTGTGAATTCAGATGTAGAAACATACCCGTCAGGATTGTGCTTACTGTCCCTAAGATATTCTTTAAAATACTGCCCGACATACTTTGGGTAATGGCCACGTTCACGCTGGTAGATTGGCTTAAGCCATTGTTCAGCAGCGGTACCAGCTAGCGTTTCAGGGTCTTCAATTCCAAATCGTTTTAAGCTCTCCATTTCGTAGTCTACTACGTTACGATTAAAAATTGACTCAAATTGGTGACGGCGCCATGGAAAACCAAGTGTGTCTGACAGAATCATTGACATAAAGCCGCCGCGGCCGTTGATATCACGAGCATAAGCGCGACCAACAATGTCATATAGTCCCTCATTTGCTGCTCCAATAAGATCCATCATCAAAGGTGGATCGCGTGGTACTAGAGCATCTGCTGGAATACAGCCGTTTTCATCGGGCTCTCCAACATATGGAGGCATGTTATTTTCAATAAAGTTCTCAACGCCGCCCTGCATAATGTCTGCAATCTGTGAGATATCGTTAAGGGCGCGGCCGCGCATGGCATCAAACTGTTGCTGAGCCTGCTCTGGCGTTGTCCCGTCTTTACTCAGCAAGATTTGTTCTCTTAGATTTCTAAACTCATCTAGTTCGTCCTTAGTTTTACACAGCATCGGGTTTGCAGGTCGGACGGCCGGGATTTCGTCCTGTGTAGCTCGCAGCTGCATCTTGAACTGGTGTGGTAAAAGATTACCAATGTTTTTGAACAAGTCAGCAATTTGTGTGTTGGAACCGAGCACAGAAGCAAACACTGGATTTTCTGACTCTACGACTTCTTGTACAAGAGAGGTCGCGACTGGGTCGTAGTTACCCAAGAGCAAGTTTGTAAGCTCTCCACCTGTGAGCACCGTTGAAATGTCTGCGATAAGTTGCGTAACCGCGCCTTCATTAGCCATCTTTGCAGCATCGGCAGCTGTGACAGAACCTAGGCCCCTCATAGCGTTATTTGCTACTGTTTGTGCCTCTTCATCTGTGGCGTCAGGGCCGCAGAAGGCGCCTTTAACCATGTCAAGGAATCCACGAGGAGGATCCTCACAATGACCGGCAGCCTCCATTGCAATAGCAGTATTTTGAGCAAACTCGCCACCTTCACTTAATTCAGCACAAACTTGATCTGCGACAGCATTCATGGCTGCTTCTGCTAGTTTTTCAAGCATTGAACACAAAGAATCAAACAAAATCATCACGATCTTTGTCAACAGCCACAACAACAACCTAAAGATAATGTAAATTGCGATTTGATACGCTATCAGCAATAAGATTCTAAAGAAATCTTTCCAGTTTGGCATCTGTAGATTGGGCGGGCCCGGGGCTACCAACCTAAGAACCATGTTGCAGAAGTCGATTTCAAGAGTATTTAGAAAGTCAAGCAGTGGCGGATCCCAAAGAGGCGGAATTGCGCAATCAAGAAGGGCAATAATTTTTGCAACGATGGCGGCGCCGGGTAGGTCTTCCAACACATCCATCAAAGCATCAAAGCCTTTTTCTGAGTAATATTCGAGAATGGCCTTGATATATTCTTGAAGAACAACCGAAACAGTTCCACCAAGTGCTGCACCTAGTGAGCCGCGAGTACCAAAGGGTCCTGGGTCTCCGATTCTTCCTTTATCGAGCGCCTCAATAGAATCGGCATATAGACGAGCGGCCGTGTCTGCGCCAGCTTCAGCAACAGCTAACTGTTCTGACCTAGCTGGTTCTGGCAGCAACTCTGCTTCGGCTTGTAGGGCGCCAAGCGATCTTGAATACTCTGCGTAGTACTCGTTCTTCCATCGATCTGACTTATCGGGGAATGGGTCATCTGATTCAGACCCAGTCCAAGGACCAGCAGGGGTGTCGACGGAGCCATCAGTTGAGTTTGTGACTGTATGCGCGCTGTTGACTCTATTGATTAAATCTTGTAAAGCGGAGATATAATCACCAGATGCTGACGCGATCTGTTCTCCCGTAATTCCCGCGTCTTTGTAACCCTCGATCTCATACTCGGTAAAGTAACCTGCTAAGGCGTTAGCGTGCTGCCCTATTGACAATACATGAGTCATTGCTGCTTGATCCGTAACACTAACTTCGAAGCTGTCTGTGATATAATAACCTAGTCCAAAATATTCTTCTCCAGAAAAGTACTCGGTCCTAACATCATCGACAATAGTCGCTGCTGGGCGGGTGTCGTGTGGATCTTCGATTGATTCTTGCCTTACTTTTGTCTCAAACTCTCTTGCAATCTTTATAGAGGCTCTCATGGCGTCCTCAAAGCCGCGGGCAAGAGCTTGGAGGGCCGGAGTTACAGCAGTCTGAGATTGTCTTGATTCTGCTTTCTCTTTCGCTACAGGACTACCTGGGCCACCCCAAGCTATATTGGAGCCCTTATTGCCCATAGATGGCCTATTGCTAAAGGGTGCTTCTGCTACAGGGTCGGGATCTCCTACCTTGGATTGCCATGGAAGTGTGTGCGCACCAATTGCTGCTTCGACCTTCGCAAGAATTTGTGCTTGATCTTCGGGAGGTAGGCCAACAAATACTTTTTCAAGTTCCACCGCAGGCATTGAAGCCAGAGCGGCAGCGATTAGTACTTCAAGGACCTCATCGAGCGCAAAGCCTTGCATGAGACAATCCAAGAAAGCCAGCATAAGGTCAAATAGGCCGCAGAAAGTAATCTCATCTAGTCCTTTTCTATAAAGCCCTTCAATGTTTTGAATCTCTGCTAAGTTATACTGCAGAGTATTAAGCATTTCGAAAAAGCCAACAAAAATTTTCAAAGCTTCCCGCACAGCAGAAGACATCATTTCAGAATTTGCGTCTTTTAATTTCTGAAGCATCTCCTCGCGTTCTTCTGGGGACATACAAATAAAGTTATGGAACTGGTACATTACAGCATCCCAAATGCTGAACAGTTCGTTCATAAAATCGTCACCCAAATCTGCAAAATATTGGCCCACTGCACCTAGCGGATCGTCACATAAGCCTTCAATTAATTGACCTGAAGTTACTAAATGGGCATTTTCTGCTGCTAGATTTGCATTAGAACGATTGTGCGCCTCACTTTCTGACTCCATTCTATAGCCGCCGGCGCCGTCATTGAGAGTGGGATCCCAAATTTGCTGGGGGCCTCTGTAGGTTGGAGAGTTTGGATCTGTTGATTTATATGGCCACTGGTCGGCATTTCTTTCCACTTCAGCAAAGGCACCTTCTGTAAGTGTTCTTTCACGGGGAGCCGGTGATGTTAAGTGATCTCCAATGGTTTCAGCATCTGGGATTCCCATACTTCTGCGGACTGAATTTAATTTATCACCAACTTTTTGAAGCGACCCCGGAGTCTTGGCTTCAATTTTTTCAGTTTCTGTCATCTTTCCGACAGCATTTGTAATAGCATCAAGATCTGCTTCTGTAGCTTGCCCGACTGCAGCTGAAGCTATAGCGGAGACAGCACTTGTCATGTCGGCGCCTTGATTAATAACAGGTGTTGGAAAAACAAACTTTTGTGCGAAGTCGGTCCACTTCATCATGCCTTGTCGTTGAATTAGGGCCCCGACAGCTTCTTGAATGTTTATTAGCCAATGTAACGTAGTGGGTCGATTAAATGGCTCAGTTCCTCTAAGAGAAGAAATTTGAATTGCTTTATACTCTGATGGTGTTTCTCGGCAAGAACCATGCGCTGTAACAATGATCCGTTCAAGGGTGCCGTCTTCCGCTAAGCCAAACTCTACATTGTTTGCTTCTTTAAGACCGGTATCCGAACTAGCTCGCCCCGATTCTCCTCTAGATTCTCTGAGTACCCATCCCTTAGTCCTTAAAAACTCGTACAGAATAGGCTTTACCTTGCGCAGATAATCCGCTTCTGTATTTAAGTTGACTGGAGCACCCCCTGGAAACCTAATTGATCCTCTCTGTGTCTGGTAATAGATTGCTTGATACTTAGCGTACACGCGGAGGCCTTCGACAAGTTTGTCAACTTGTTGGTCGAAGTCTTGCATCTCAACTTCACCAGTCTGTACAACCTCTCGCGGAGGAATAGCCTCTTCAATTTCTGGTGAGATCTCGGGAACATCGGATGAGTTTGGCAACATGTCAAACTCATTTGCGGGAATCTCGATCAAGACTCGCATTTTCAATTTGCGGCGGGGAGGAATAAAGTGATCTGTGGCGCCTGCTAGCTTAGTAGCAATAGCTACCGTGTTTTCGTCCAAAGCTTTATTAAAATGAGCTAACAGTCTAATCGCTCCCGCCTTGGTATATTCATCGAGGCGGGCCTGAAGGGTGGACTCACCACCAGTTCCTTCGTATTTCGTTCTTAGATTGATTGAATATGTACACTTTCTTTTGTTTAAGAATGGTTCATTTTCAGTCGTCTTAGTCCAATCAATGTTTGGAGCAGCAGGATTTGGAACACACGTCGGACAATCGACCACAGGTATAGCTGGGCCGGGTTCTTCAGGCACACATTGACTTTCATACGTTGGAATCGTTTGATAGTCAATGAAGCTTGGTTCTTCGGATGATGTTTCTGTTTCTTCTGTAGTTTCTGAACTAGAAGTATCTTCTGCCATTTCTAATCCTATAAATTATAGCGATATCATAATTGTCGAACTGTTGATATATCGCATTCCGAACACTTGTAAATAGGTTAATTTGTAAAACATGGTATTGATCTTTTGTGAAAAGAGAGGTAGGTGAACGTCTGATAACATCTTTATAATGTTTTGAATACCCGCACTTGCCATCTCTGGTGAGGGCATCGTATAGAAGGGCGTACTTGGATGCGTGTGTACTGCCATTACCATGTTCATAATCGTCTGCTCTTTAGCCAAGTTGACAACGGCCCCCTGAAGCTGATTTACTAACCCAATTAGTTCGTCTAGAGCCTCGACTAGATTATCTCCAGCTACAGCAGGTTGAATCCTTTCAACAGTAAACAAGCCTTTGGAGAGTGAAAAGTGTCGGGAAGTGCCCAGCTGGTTGCCAGCTATTAGTTCAATTTTGGGGGCAGGCCTAATATTTTTAGCACCGTGGGACATCTTTTCTCCACCGGGGCCAGCTTGTGTGTTTTTGGCGCGGCCTGTGATAATCTTAATGCCGCCGCGGCCAACGAGTCGGATTTGATCGGCTTTTGCTACAACCGCTGACTGTGCAGTATAGTTGCCTTGTGTTCCGGGTGAGAGGCCAAAGTTTTTATCACAATCTGTTTTTTGTGAAATATATACTCGGGCGGCGTCGTTAAACATGCTCGGTGCAACAATATCGTCATCGGCTGCGCCGGCGGGGGTTAGTAGCCCATTTCCTTTACTTGAACCTCTACCTACAACCAAATCGATAGTACCGCAGTGAGAGTGCCCTGCTCCACCGTAACCAGAGGCGCGGCCGGAGGGGCGGTCTCGGCCAAGAACAATCCATGAATTGTTTTTTCCAGAGATAATTGATTCACAAGGAGCAACGTCAAATGTGGGGATGGGCTCAATCATCGTCTGACAGTTAAAGCCCTCCACCGGGGCGCGGCGCTCTTGGGCTGCAGCTTCTGATTGTCCAGATTCTCGCGGATCTGCTAGCGCTTCATCTAGTTCATTTTGCCGGGTATCGCTTAGGCCCTCTCTATAAGCTCCTTCAGTCCGGCCTTTTCCAGTAATTCCCATATCTTATATCCTTTTAAACCTGTGCACTGTTTCGATAATCTGCAAACGTATAATCATTCGGATCTGTGTTCGCTGCCGATGCAGCATCATAAAACGATTTGCCAGTTTCTTTGCTATGTGTAGCGCCCCAATCAACATGAATTGGATCGTAGTTTCGCCAATGACCACCCCAACGCATTCCTTCTTGCTCTGCTATAGCAACAAGCCCTGAATCAATCCACTCGTTTTTGTTCGTATGGGACATGAGCATCTTACCGCTTGACAACGTTGGGTTAAAATCAAGGGCCCAGCCATTCGAATGATAACTCCAGCCCGCGGACGGCTCAGGATCAGTCTTGCCTCTTGCAATCCACTCGCGGCGGAGACGCTGCTGATCTGACGTATCTCTGAAGGAACTGTTTAATCTAAACTTTATGGTTTTTTCAGACCAGCACCTGTAAAGAAATGATTTAACTACTGGTCTGAAATCTGGATGTAATCCTGCCAAAAGGGGTGCGTGCTGTTGTTTATTTGGTAAACTAGCATCATTATCATAATTATTTGCTAATGTGGCGCGCTCTGCGGGCGACCGAGGGATGGGTGGAGCGCGATTTGTTGGGGCGTTACTCGATGCACCAGTACGATGATCGCCTACAGATGTCGTATCTCCAGAACCAAATAATTCCGCCATAGTATCACATCCATTTCTCAAGTTGTTCGCGGCGTTGCCAAAGACCTCAGAGCTGATGGCTGAAGGTCGAAACATGGCCTTGTAGTTTGGTGAACCCTGACGGCCTCCTGAAGGTGATTTTTCATACGTTACCCAAACGATATCTCCTACCGAAGGGCGAGGAGGCTGCATCACAGCTTGGCCAGCGCCTCTAACATTTTCATTTTGTTGAACCGTTGCATAAGAATAAGCGTAGGGGTGCTTATCAATTGCGTCTTGTACTTCAATAGGTAAATCCTCGACGGCGCCAGGAAACTCTGCCAAGCTAGTACACGGATCTGTCAACGCTGAATGAAGCTCGGGGATTCTGATTTTAAATTTATATCTAACTGCGCCATCTGTCCGAGGCTCGTTTTCTCCCGGTGGTGGCGCAGAAGTCAGTACAATTGCTTTATACTCTATTACTCCAGCATTAGTATCGCGGGTGTGAGACCCGACCATTGTTTGATTCATGCGATTTACTGCTAAGAAATTGAACCGATCAGCCTCATATTCATATAAGTCTGCTCCGTGTCGAGTAACTTCTGGATTTAGGCCGCCGGGCTTGTATACGGTCATTTATCTATACGTCTCCTGAGCTTATTAAGTCAAACAGTTCCTTCTTGTCATTTTCAGACAGTGCATCAGTCGTGTTTTCTCGTTTTTGGAGAAGCCCCATTACCTTTACAAGTTGTTCATTGGAACGCTGCAGTGTCTCTACATACTTGGCCGCGATTTGGCCCACAGTTTCGTGTGCGTCAGCCTTGCTGCTCATATAGTTGATCGCATCGTTCAACAGCTCTTTGGTAGTCTCTCTATCATTTCTGATATTATCGACTGCTTCGTTAATGTAGTCATCTAATTTCATAACTCGCCTTGATCCCATTTACCTTTAAACGTTCGATAACGCTTCCTCATCTTGTTCAAGTTGTTTACAACTTGCTTGGTATTCAGGCCCGTAATCTCACGCAGGTAAAGGTAAATAGCTTTTTTGTTAAAAATTTCGATGTCGTCTGGGTTCGCTAGCAAAATCTTAATGGCTTCGTAAACCTTGCGCTCGTTGCCCCTCATCGTCTCGACATCCCATGATTCCATCTCTTTCCACAATAGGTTCCAGAATTCAAGCTCCATTCTGTGTGGCATGTATTGATTAACAGTTGACATATGATCCAACTGTGTCTGCATTGGTACAGAATCAATATCTGTTTCTCTTATCTTTTGCTTTTGCTGCTTCTTTACTTTATGAATAAACCAATTTTTTGTAATTACAGAGAAATACGAAAATGCCTTTTTTCCTCTTGAAGCATCGTATTTGTCTAAAATTGTTGTTAGCCAAATCTTGCATTCTTCCCTTAACTCATCTACATTAGACAAGTTGGTGAAATTATAAGTGTAGCAAATCTTATCGACCATCTCTGAAAATGCTGGGCCTATCCAATTTTCGTACAGGTATGTGCGCTCCCTCAAGTCTTGCGTAGCAACGTATTTAATAATCGCCTGCTCGTGCTCAACTGTAAAATACTGTTTAGAGTTTTTACTCCTGCGTCTGCGTGCCATCTTCGGGCTCCTCCATCTCTTCTACATCGTCTTGTGCTGGTAAATCAAACAAGTCATAGAACTCTTCATATTCGTCAAATGAAGCAGACAAATCTCTTGCATGATCAATCAGCGCTTGCAGCGTTTCGTCTCCATAGTACATTTCTAGTTCATAAACATATTTTAAATGCACCGCAAACGCAGTAATAGAATCTTTGAGCGAGCCAATTCCTTCAGATACTGATGCGAACTTAACTAAAGAAATGCGCGTATAATAAATTAGCAATCCATTTATTGCTAAAGATGCTAGTAAAATTACACCTAATATTACGGCCGCTTGGACAGATAGGCTAATTGTCATTTATAAAATCCTCATTTTTTAAATTTGCGCGCTGTTGTTCTAGCTCTGTTCGAGCAGACTCAATGTGGTCTTCAACGCGTTCTTTGACTGTTGTGTCGGAGGATTTCGATGCAGTGTTAATTCGTGGACGAGAAACAAGTTTAACGAGATATCCGCTGCTAAGACACAGAGGACACTCGCTAATTTGTTCATTAATTGAATGAAATACTTCCGATGATTGCTCACAAGATTCGCATAAATACGAATACCTTGGCATCATTCTACCACAAAACTTGAATCACTTTCAGTAGTTGTGACATCGGGCGAGGAGGCCCTTACAATCGGTGGGTTCATAACTACTAGGCCAGTGTCTGACAGCCTAAACTTCATCCCCTTTAGTACGGGAACAATATCGCTCTGCTCCAACAAGCTTCTCTGCAGGGCCATCATTACCGCCCCAAGTGCTTGATCTGAGAGTGTCATATTTTTCTTTGTTTCTTCGCTCATTTTTGCTCCTTTTTCCAATGTGCGGGATTCATTGCTTTATCGTCAATGAACAAATCATAAATTGGTTTTCCCAATTTTAAATCATGGTACTTAACGCCCCAGGCATCAAGTTGTTTTTTGGTTACTTCATACCAGTCGATTCCACTACCCGTGCCGCGGGCTGTCCAGTAAACCACTGTGTGACCGTTTTCATAATACTTATTAGCTTTTTGGATATTCTCTACAATCGGCGTAGATAAAGAATAGTCTCTGCTTTCAGGTGTGTTAGCAATTGTCTCATCAATGTCAATAAAAACAATCATATTATTTTCCTTTAATACATTATAAACGATATTGTTTTATTTTTAAAATTTATTCTCTGTTATAATCGTCACTTAGTCTAACAATATCGTCTTCACCAAAGTAGGTTCCGTGTTGCACCTCGATAAAAATCAATTCATGTTCGGTATCGTTTTCGACGCGATGGCGTACACCAATTGGAATTTGAATTACTTCGCCCTCGATGTACCAGCCTTCAGCATCGTCTAGTGTCACCTTGGCAACACCTTTGACTACTGTCCATACCTCGCCGCGCTGGTGGTGATATTGGTAGCTTAGACGCTGGCCAGGATTTACTGTGATTCTTTTTACCTTACAGTAGTCTGTGTCCAATAGGTTTTCGAACTTGCCCCAAGGACGCTCTTCAATGTAATTCATTTGTTGTACCTTCCACATTTAAAAAGTCTACTAATGGGACTTGCCAATCTTCGAGAGACTTAAATTGTTCTTTGCTTATTAAAAATCTTTTTGACTCTTCGTCAACGCTCTGATTTCTGACCTCTGGTGCTATCACATAATTTAAGGTCAGCATGTCTCTAGTACCTTTAGTAATCTGGCTACCCTTGTGAAATCCGTTTGTTGTTGCAATTAACAGATCTCCGTAGTTTGCTGTCAGATGCACAATTGATTCAGAGCCATACATTTGTACAATTTGAGAATCTTCCCATCTATGCTGCAGCTGCCAATTACGCGGCATCTTGATATTAGAACCCTTCACGTAAGTAAAGGGCCCATTGTCTTTGTTGACATCATTTAAGTACACAAAAAACTTTATGAATTTTACAGGGCTATTGAAGTCTCTATGAAACTTATTTGTGCCGTTGTTTTTAGTGTATCTTACGTCCGATCTTCTGAGATTGCAAGTTCCTAGCGCTGGGGTACATCTGTAGTAAGTTGTCGCAATGTCTACAAGACGTTCGTCCAGTGCGATATCAAGGACATAATCAGAATTTAAAAAGGGCTGATCAAGTTGCAGATGGCTTCCGGCTTGAACGCTTTTAATGTGCTCACCAGTTTTAAGTTTTTGTCTAAATTCATTTGCCAAAAGATCTAGTTGTTTTAAATCAAAAAAGTTTTCAATCTTGGCATATCCTTTTGTATTGATGCTATCGATTACGTCTTGGTATTTTTCAAGCCCTTCATGATTAAACTGTTTATATTTCTCTCTTCTTTCAGTAATCTTAGCGTTATAACGATTAATTGCCTTCTGCTGGCCGCAGTAAAACTCACACTCTTTATCGGTTACCCACCGTTTTGAATCAATTACCATGATAGCATTTTTCCGTTTTGAGTCAAATTTAGCAAATATCTATTTGCTTCCTGCATACATTTTGAAAGTTCTTCTGATTGGGCTATCGGGTAGATACTTTCTTTTACAATCTTTACTTGATCTAAATGATATTGAGACAAAAAGGAAAATATGCGACGATTTTGTTCACATATCTCTTCATACCTATTAAGATTGTGTTCAATTTTTGCAATCCATTGGTCGGTGTTAAAATTTTTAATGTCGGCTTGCAACCAATAGTCTTGCATAGAACCTTGATAAAACATTAAATCTCCTTCTGTTTTCCACATATTACTTTTATAAGTCATAAAGGGGCAACTAGCAGCATAACTCATAACACTACCGTGATGGCGACCAGTTACATTTAAAAGTGAGTCTTTACAATTTTCGTAATAATCTTGAAAATTTAATTTTTTGTGAAATATGTTTGGTCCTTTAATGCCTCTTAAAAATTGTCCATCGGACACAGGATTTGAGGGCCAATCAAGGATGTCGCACTCGTATCCTTTTTGAGCAAAATGATTTATAATTTTAGAAAAATTGTTAACATTTTTTTCACTATTAAAAAGTGAACTTTTAGTAAAAGAGCCGGCGCCGAACATAATTCTTTTTCTAACATTCTTCTGCTTTTTTTCACTTAAATCATATATAGCTGTTCCTATATCTGGTGCTAGGTACAAATTATTTACGCCGGCATTCTTTAAAAATTCATATGATATTGGGTCTCGCACAGTGACGGCCTTACAGTGTTTAAACACAGAAAGCCATTTTGATATCTCTCCGCGGCGCACAAAATTTTGAAACTGAACTCTGGGGTCGAACGTAAAATTGCACAGATACACTGCAGGGGCTCGTTTCAAAGACGCTTTTACAGCTTCGTAAAGTTTTAATTCGCCGCCGGCGGACATAGAACCTTCCCCATTAACATAAACCACATCATATTCTTTTTTAAACTTTGAGCGCTGCTCAAGATAACTCTTTTGTAGTGTGTTGACAAAAGTTATTTCAACCTCATCATACACTTGCTTAAAGGTGTCTCTTAGCATGTGAGACACTAATTGACAACCTAAATTTTTTGATATGATTGTATCATTTAACAATAAAATTTTCACTTGTTATTCCACATGTATAAACTTTCAGCCATTGTAAATTGCCATTCATAATCAATGTCAAAAACTTCTTGCTCTTCCATTTGAAACAGTTTAATATCACCGGGAATATTAAAGTCTCCCATCCATATTCCTTCTTTAATTCTGTCTAGTCTACCGGCATAGAGACAATGTGCGGCTTCATACACTGGTGCAACCGTTTTGGTATTCATCACCGCTTCCGTTAGTGGAGTTATCAGATCCTTGTTGAAATTCCAAAAGTAATTCTTTTTTCTAATTACGCCAAACATTCCATCTGATTCTGTGTATGAGTATGTCCTGACAAACGTGTCGATTGTTTTTGAAGTTAGAAACGGAGCACAGGCGTTTACTAGCACACAATATTTATGAGGCAATTTATCCCACCATTCGTACATATCTGTCATAGGCGTACCTTCTGACTTGGCTGATTTTTCTGATCGACGGTAGATATTAACGTTATGCTTTTCACCAATTTTAAGTAATTCAGGTTCATGCACAGACAAGTAAAAGTTTTCTTGTGGAAAACTTGTACATTTTTTAATCTTTTCTAGCGCAATGTCTGTTAGGGTAGTATCGGCAAACGGACGAATCATCTTTTGGGGTACTCTTTGAGAACCTAGCCGAGCTTGGATAATTACGGCCACATCATCTAATGCTTTTATGTAAGTCACTGCCGCCTCCTAAATTGATGTACTTTGTATTTGGGTTAAAGTGTTGCGCGTACTGCCAAAAGTAGTCATACTGCTGAAGGTACTGCTGCTCTGAAAAGTTTGATGGCAGCGTAGTTTTGCCGGGTTGAAATGCATGGTTTCCTTCATATATTGGCTTAAACCCATCGAAACCACAAAACTTAACTGTTGAGGCGCCGATGGCTGAGGCGAAAAGAATCATCCTAACTCCGATACCTAAGCGGCCATAAAAGTTAGAATGCATAAAAAAATATTTATCGTAATCGTCAAACTCGTAATTGAACCACTTATCATGTACCTCAAAACCTAACAGTGGCCGAAATGTTTCTCTATACTGTATCAGTTTCTCGTCCGAAGGATCGACCTCGGCCATCAGCATTGCTAAGTCTACCTTAGTACTTTGCAACTTAGGATTTCGAAAAAAATGATTGCAAGTCCACAGATAATCGTACTCTTCCTGCTGTAAATCTAAAGATAATGTAGATGGGCCACCACCCATAATAAGAACTGTAGTTCCCAAATACTGTTTAAATTCGTCGCGGTCACTGTATGCTATGTGTTCATTCACCACAGCATTTGGGCAAAAGCCTTTAAACAATAAAGATGCATCCCGCACCACCCACTGTGGAAACGGGACTGTCGCTCTATGATGGACAAAACACTCTTGCAATCTAGTCACCTCTTAACTTCTTTCGAACTGGCAGTTCACCTTCAGTAACTCGCTTTACGCCGTCACCAAGAGCCACCTCTAGCTCCCTAACACCCTTTACAAGCTTAATCAGCCCCTGCGGCTCTACAGACGCTAAATGGTCAGAACCCCACATTGTTCGGTCTAATGTAATGTGCCTTTCAAGAATGCTCGCACCAAGATATACACTGGCTACAGTAGTGCCCAGTCGAAACTCGTGGCCACTGTATCCAACTTCGCAATCATAACGTTCACGAAGAGTTTGAATACATCGCAAATTCAAATCTTCTAGTGGCGCTGGGTATGTTGAATTGCAGTGCAGTAGGGCAAACTCTGCCCCTTCTTGTCGCATCCACTCGACGGCCTGATCAGTTTCATCAAGCGTCGACATTCCTGCTGAGAAAATCACCTTCATTCCTGTTCGCGCACAACCTCGCATCAACTCTTCATTTGTAATCATTGCAGACGGCACCTTAATAAAGGGCAAATCGTATTGACCTAAAAACTCTAGACTATCCATATCCCAAGGAGAAGCAGACCAAGCAATTCCCTTATCACGGCAATATGCATCAATCTCATCATACTCTTCTTTGCCAAACTCGACACGATACTTGTAATCAAGATAAGTCATTCTGCCCCATGGTGTATCTCTCATGGTGTGCTTTTGATGTTCCGGCACACAAACGTCTGGGTTTCTCTTTTGAAACTTTACAGCATCGCAACCAGCAACAGCGGCAATATCGATAAGTCGCTTTGCGATGTCGAGTGAGCCATTGTGATTAATTCCAATTTCAGCAATAATATATGTAGACATTAGATATCCTTTAATTTGATGCGAGGTATTTCATCGCTTAGTGCACTTACTTTGCTAACCAAGCGAAGGTTAATATTTCTTTGCTTAAGCCAATTATACAATGGCCCAGAGCCTTTTTGTACCATTTCGTATTCAAAATTACGATTACTTGTCAAATGGGTTTCACCTTCGTAGAAGTGCTCTCCAACTTTTGAGCCAGAATCCCATCCAATTGCATAGATGTTTTTGATCCCACAATGAACCGCCATATAGATAACGGTTTCCATTGTGATGCTTGGCCCACACGGTCTTTCGATCATCTTGTCGAATGTGCCGCGCTCAAACTCATAATTCTCACAAAGTCGCCCAAGGTTATTGTTTGGATATACCAATGGATCTAGAACCCTACAAAACACGTCCCAGTGTTGTGCGGGTGCAAACCTTGTGCGGGCATGTTCTTCAGTGTATCCACTAGACGCAATCACGACGGGACCACGCTTAGCGCTGTACATATAGCCCGGATATCCGTTAATCATTGGCAGATTACAATCATTGATGAAATGAAAGTCAGCCATGCTCTTGTATTCTAAGTATGCCTGCTTTACAGTGAATACGGCAGCTCTCCGCTCCTCTACCTTCTCTTTGACTTGCTTAGGGTCTACATGGCCCAAAGATGGGCCAGGAGCCAACAGAAAGCAATCTTTTTGATGATAACAGTTGTGCAAAAAATCAATCTTTTGCTTATAGTCCTGCATATCATTCAGGGACGTCCTGATGCTTCTCGTTTGCTGCAGCATTTACTGCTCCTGAACAATTGTGTCGTAGATAAGCTTTCCTAGCTTTACGCTATCTGCTGTAACTTCAAACATGCAATTTTTGGCCGTAGTAGCACGAGAGGAAAGAGTCCCATCTTTCCATGCGTCGAAAGCATTCCTAAACTGTTCTCTAGCAGAGTGATAGTCTGTTTCAAACCAGTTGCTGTCACAAGTGTATACAAGAGGAAACACCGTGCAGTAAGAAGGAGTCTTGTAGCAGTTTACTATAAAATTAGACTCAAAATCTGTAAACCCGACGTGACCTCCCTGGTTGTGTACCAGCACTGGTGTTTCGTTTGCAAGTGCTTCTGCGATTGGTAATCCAAAACCCTCGGCCCTACTTAGAAGAGCAAATAGGTTGCTTTCTTTATAAAGATAATTCATCTGCTCTTTTGGAAAAAGCCCATACAAGAAATGCAGCTTACATTTTGGAGTATTCATATCCTCTGTAAGCATAGAATTTTTGATCTTCTTGATCTCTCTTAGCATTTCATTTTTTTGATACTCTTGATACTCGGCGCGGGTGTCCTGAATATTGCCGTATGTCTTAACAATCAAAGTTGCTTCCGGGGTTTCTTTAAACTCCATGTAAAAAGACTTAATAACATTTTGTAGTGCCTTTCTGTCTGTCCACTGGCCTACTGTTAATACGGTGAACTCATCTTCCTTAATGACATCCGCAACCTCCGCAATTTTGTCATTTTCGATAAATGTCTCATTAATCAAGTGTGGTACCACTTGTACTGGGGTCTCTGCCTCTCTAGACGCGAAGAACGAATCAAACGTCTCCTTATTCCACTCACAAGGAACAATGACCTTATCAACGTCTAGATGTTCTAAAATATCACCCCAGATGTTTGGAACAGAATCCGTTTCCCACACTGTCAAGCAAGTTGTTGTAAGTGACTTTGCCGAGGCAGGCCGTGTTGATGGAATCTTTACCGCATACGTCGGAGGGTGATGAAACGCATAATGGTAATTTCCATCAGATACCCATTTATCATATTCTTCTTGAGTAGAAAAAGTAAAACGGTTAAGAAACTTAGCCTCTTCTTCTGTTAAAGAGCTAGCTTGATCTGCACTAATGGACAACAGCTTTAAATCAACCTGCTCTTCTAACGTATCAATATAATCCGAAAGGCATTTCAAGTAGCCGCGTCCGGCAACAGCATAGCCAGATGGGTCTCCTAGCTGGCCTTGATAAAGAATCTTCTTTGTCATAGGGTAACAACCTGATCTGTCAGGCCAGGAGTTGCTACATTGCCACTAATTGCTGCAGCTTCCAGAACTGAGTTAACAAACTTTTCATTTTGCTTGCGTTCTGAGAACTCTGTGGTGATAATTTCCTTTAGAGTTTTTGACTTGCCAATGGCTCGGTCATAGTTCTTAAAAACAGTACGCATAGCCTTTCTGTAGGATGTCGCGACAGGGTAGCACCACATTGACTGTTCAATAAGCACGTTTTCCCATACTGCTTCTTTTTGAATTGGTGCAATTCTGTATTCGACATCTGTTGCTAAAAACTTATGCTTTGTCTTAGACTTCTTTTTGCCTGATCTTAGCTTTGAGGTTCGTGTGACTCTTGCATTCAAGAAGTCCTTTTGGCCACCCCAGTTTGGTGCAATAATTGGCAATCCGCTATAAGCTGCTTCAAAGATAGGTAGCCCAAACCCTTCTCCATGAGCAATATTAATAAACGCATGAATATTCTTATTGGTATAAAGGCCAAGCATTTCTTCGTCTGTCATGTTTCCGTGAAGCAAATAAATTTTACATTTGTGTTCACCAGCAGACTCTTTAAGCTTTTTTAGTCTCGTTTCACAGAGATTTCGGTCAACCAATGAATTCCTCATGAAGTTAGCCTTAACAACCAAGCCTACATTTTCATCGTCTCTAAACTCTTCGATAAATCCAAGAATTGTATTTTCAAGATTTTTGCGAGGACCCCACTGAACTACTGATAAGAAGTTAAATTCTGTGTCAACATCTAGCTCAATAGGTGTAGGAGAAGTCTCCGTCTTAGCTGGAAAGTTTACAACATCTACGGGAGTAGTGCAGTTGACTTGAACTTCCTGGCCAAACTCATTTTGACCGGTGTACACCGTATTTACAAAACCAGACTTTGTGTGTTCTGAAACTGCAATGATGCGGTCGATTTCATTTGCTTTTTGCATCCACGGAAGTGAGATGTGTGTGGTCTCTGTTCCTGCAGTGAAACCAATATTTACCGATGCTAGCTTTTCCCACTCTTGAGGAATTGTGACCTGAATAGCGATGTCGAACGGGTTCGTTCCGACTGTATTGCAATGCTTAATATGTTCAGAAGTAGAGATAATATTCTTATCCAATTCCTCTCTCTCAGGTGAGTCATCTACAATCCATCCGGTTTTTCCCCAACCAGTGGGGACAACAAATACATCAAATTTATCAGGCTGACTTTTTAGGGCCCTATATGCAAATCTTGCTTGTTCGCCATAGCCGCTCCGTGTAAGAATCGGCCCTCTAAGTAATACTTTCTTTTTCATTATTTAATCTCCATAAAGTCCCAAGACTGGTAGCCTTTTCGTGTATCCCATGAGCCGTACTTTTCAACTGTTTGATCTACTAAGTCGACCCATTGCTTTTTAAAAGCAGAAAACCCGTAGTTTGTCGATACATGGCTTCTTCCTTGAAGACCTAACATGGCGCGCTCTTCGGGTGTCATATCATACATCTTCTTTAGAGCGCCTACCACTGATGCAGCATCAAGACGATCTTCATAGATGTAAGGCACCTGTTGTGAACCAATAATTGACTTACTTGTTGGCTCTAGACCGATTCCAAACCAGTTTTCACCATCTGTTACCTGTTCCTGTAGGCCGCCAGTCATATTTACGATGATTGGGGTTCCGCAAGACAATGATTCAAGAGTTGCCAAGCCGAACCCTTCAGCATCTGAGATATTGATGGTGCAGTCTGCCATATTATAATAAAGCGCCATCTGCTCAGGCGGAACCTTTGCTACTGACAAGTAGACCTCTCCATTTACGAGACCTAAGTTGTTTAAGATTGCATTTAGATCTTGACCATTAGGATCTTTTGGATCCGTGTGCATAATCAACCTTGCCTTGTCGTGTCCGACAATATCTAAAAATTCTTTAAACCAACAAATAAGTGAACCGCTTTGCTTGCGACGAGCATTACGGTTGTTCCAGAAAAACGTTAACTTATCTTGCCAAACATCACCCGCGCGCAAAACAGTTTCTGCGTATGTGGCCACTTGCTCTGGCGGTAGTGGCTTAAAAATTTGTTCGGCTACTGCATGAGGTACATAATGTGCATCTACACTAGGCGCAACGGTTTGCACAATATCGTGAGTTACTTTTGAAATAGAAGCAATCACATCATTGGATTCGTACCACACCTTGTTAAACTTTGGATAAGGGTAGTTATCCCATACATGATAGTATAACATAGGACATAGAGAGCGAACTTCGTCTTCCATTTCCCATAGCCACTGATAAAATCGCGGGTCTGTCATGAACCATACTAGATCAGGGCGCTCAGTTCTAAGAATTGATCTTAGGATCTCAGGATTTCCATATCCATCAATCGGAAAAACCACCCAATCATCTGCGTATGGTTCAATCTTTTGTGGAGTATAGTCATTGTGCTTGATAGCGCCTCCGAGTGAAATTACTCGATAGCGGCCAGTTTCCAACAACGCTTGCAGTACATAATTTGTCTGCGTCCCTACTCCACTAGGGCTAAGCGGGTGATCTGACATTGTCAGAATTGTCTTTTTTGTCACGTTTTGTTACTCCTTTATCACGGACAGTGCTCAGTATTTTTAAAAGCACAGCGCGAACATGAACTCTTATTCTTGATAAATCGAGAATTTGTAATATTATACAAAGCTTTTTGTAAAAGTTTTAGAGCATTTTCTGTTCTTTTTGGGCCAGAAGTTACTCTAAAGAATTCGACATTCTTTTCTTTAGCGGTGCGCTTTAGAAGTGCAAAGTGCGTTTCAATATTTGCAGGATCAAGTCCATGCTTTAACGCGTAAAAGTGCTTGTAAAAAATTAGCTGATATACAACCATAGGATCAGCGCGCTTACGAGCATCCCATCCCCAAGAGCAGGATTTCCAGTCAATAACGTGAATTTTGCCATCGGGGGTCCGAAGTACAACATCAATAAATCCTTTAAATTTTTTGGGGCTTCCTTCAATCGGAACCATAAGCTCTTCTTCAGTTGTAAGAATTTCATATCCATCTGGAAAATACTCCTTTAAGGCCGGCTCAATCTGCGGAAGAATCTTTGTGCCTTGCCGCTTTAGATCAAAAATCAACTTGTCATTTACCTGTACGGAATCTGAAAGAAGCTTTTCTACTTCCTTCTCGACTTCCATAATGAACAACTCTTCTTCAGGAATAGTGACTGTTGAAAGCAGCTTTTTTTCACAAATAGTATGAATAGCGCTTCCAAAAGCAGTGTACTCGTTACCAACAAAACCTTTTAGTTTATCATGATGCACAAGCTTGTGATAAAATGCGCATGTATTCCAATCTTTGAGTTCACTAAATGAAATATGTGGCTTCATATTGATTCTATTCCGTTGTGTTGTTCTTGGTTTTTCTACTTCTTGTAGTCTTTGATGTTCTTCGTTGCTTTACGGTCCTAGGCTTCATTTCAAACCTAAACGTTCCAAACAAGTTTCTTCGCCCGGGCTGCGGCCTATTGTCTAGCGTTGTGGACTCTAGGGCCACAAGCGGCTCTGCAAGTTTTTGTCCGTACTTTTGGCGCGCTGCAGCAATTGCATCGTTAATCCCAAATGTAGCTTTTGGGACATCTTCTCTCGGGTTATATTCTTTCAACGACACCTGTAGAACCGCGACATTGTTGGATTCATTAAATTCAATTGTAACAACATTATTATCCATCATACACTCCTTTTACTAATTTGTCAATCTTATTAAACAATCTTGGACTAATTTTTTTAAGATATTCCCCATCATGAAGAAAATAATCTTCAAATCCTGTGGCAAAATATTCGCGCAGCGAGGTCGCTGCATATGGTGTAGTATAGACACCTACGAGTAATTGGGCTAGTCTCTCGTACCCAATTTTTTTATACAACAACTCATCAAAATAATGATCATATTCTACCTGCATAAATGCAGATTTGCTATTTTGTGATACGAAGTTGTAAGCAGAAAGCAATTCATACATTTTCATTCGCTTGCCTAAGAATTCTTTTTCTACTACACCATCAGAATAAATAGCATACCCGTATGGCTGCTCCAATGAATGAGCAATCTCATGCACTAAATCGTCAACCATATCATCATTGCTTTTTTGTTCATTAGAAATATAAATCGCGCCTGAATCATACATGGCTGTGACGGCTTTATCTTTTAGATGTTGGTAATCTCCAATAAAAATAGTGTCCACTTCTTTTACCATGTGGCCCGGGACAATGTCTTCTATCGTTTGTAGCACATCAACCACGTTTACGTTATCAGGCAAAAAATCCTGTACATACACATACGATGTACCGTATAGGCTATATTCTCTTCGGGTCTTAGCTGACTCTTCTAGAGTTTTCTTAATGTAACCAACTAAACCATTAGCAGTATTTTCATCCTTCATTCAAACACGCTTTGTTTTCTTTAGCTTGCTCAGCTAACATTTTTTGTCCCTGGTCAACATCATGGATTGCCTGTTGGTATCCTCTGATCCAATTTTCTTCTGCTACTACCATCAAAAACTCAGGAAACTCTTCGGCTAGCTGCTCAACAATCATTTCAACAGTTACTTCTTCTGTTTCTTTCTTTGTACCAACATATTCCAAAAGAAGGTCTTTTAAAGGACCTTCAGGCCATGGCTGCTCATTTTCAAAAGCAGCATCAATTTTTTCTTTTTGTGCGTTGTCAAACATGTTTTGATGAATTGTCATTATTATTCCTTATTGTTTAATATAACATACTTGAACTAAAAGTCAAGAGATTTATTTTAAGTATAATCTATTTGTAGTCTGGTTTGTAGTCTTTTAGTAGATCGTACAGCTTGCCGGGCGACAAATTAGGTGTTTTGTAGATTGGCAGTTTGTCCCATTTAACGACTCTGGCTTTTACTAGCGCGTGTGCAATCCACTCAGAGCAGTACCACTTATCTCTATGTTTTATTAGGTAAGGGAGCATTTGAGATAGTATCATTCCTAGCCAGTCGTATTTTGCTCCATTTGTTTCTTGTATAAAATGATGTAATTGTTCAATTTGGTATTCTTGAACAGGGCCTCTCCAACTTAATTCAAAATCTAAAAAGTCCCAATCTTCTAAATTTTTAACTTGATAAACAGATCTTGCTGACACGGTAGAAGTAAGGAATGGTGAAATACTCACCCAGGTAATCTCATCTGGCAATACTAGCTCTGCATGGCTGTACGGACTTTTCGTCCACCACCGAATTACCTTATTTTTCCAATTGCCTTTTCCCTTGTAAAAGGCGATTCTAATTTCCACCGGCCTAATCCTTATAGAATTTTCGCGGCTAGTGTTGCAACTTTTGAGCGCTCTCCCTTTCGAAGCGTGATATGACCTGACAGATCATAAAACTTAAACTTTTCGATTGCATATGCAAGACCGTTAGAAGTCTCATCTGTATATGCATTATCAATCTGTTCAATATCGCCTGTTAGAACGATTTTTGTGCCTTCACCAGCACGCGTGATAATAGTTTTGATTTCGTGCGCAGTTAAATTCTGCGCCTCATCAATAATTATGTACGCATTTGAAATTGAACGACCTCTAATATAAGTCAGTGCTTCAATTTCAATCATTCCCTTTTCCATGTATTGTTCTAACATAATTCTATCATTTCCTACAAGAAATTGTAGGTTATCTTGAATCGGCATTAACCATGGATGCATTTTTTCTTCCATCGTGCCCGGAAGGAATCCAATGTCCCTCCCCATTGGCATGATAGGCCGTGAGACAATCATGCGTGTATAGCGCTGCTCAGGCGCGTTGTGGCGGCTTCGGGTGCTCTTGGCAGGAAGACCAGACCCTAGAACTTGTTCAAGGCCTGCAGCGAGCGCACAGAGCGTTTTGCCGGAGCCGGCTTTGCCAATCAAGGACACAACTTCGACACTGGGATCCATCAGCAAATCAATACCGAAGGCCTGCTCCTTGTTTCTGGCACTGACCCCCCAAAGAGGTAGTTTGTCGTGAACCAACTTTTTTAAAGGAGTATTTTCAGAAACAAATCTTGCAAGAGCGGACTTTTTCTCATTAGCATTCGAAACTAGCATCAAGTATTGGTTCGGAAAAAACCTTTTTGAGTCTTCGTCCTCTACAAATACTTCGTCACCGGCATAAAATTGATCTACCGTTTGATCATCTACAAGATAAGTTTCAAAACCTGCATATAACTGCTCTAGTTCCTGTACCGCTTTGGTTGCAACATAATCTTCTGCTGGCATTCCAATAGCATCACAAATAACTCGCATGTTAATGTCACGAGAAACAAGTATAGTTTTCCGTGAAGAGTCTTCTGATGCTACAGTAAGTGCAGTAGAAATAATCACATGATCCGGCACTGAAGGATCGAGATCCGGGTGTAGCAGAGATGTGTCTGTTGAGCCGCGGCCGCGAGTATATAACAGGCCCAAGCCCTTATCAATACGAACCCCTTTCTCAAGAGAGCCTTTCTCACGAAGTTGATCTAAAATTCGAATAAACTTACGCGCTTGAGAGCCAACCGGATCTTGTCTTTTTTTATGTTTGTCGACTTCTTCTAATACTTTAAAAGGTACGATGATGTCATGTCGTCCGAAATCAAAAACTGCCTCGGCATTGGTGAGATACACGCTAGTATCTACAATATAATTCTTTTTTCTCATCAGTTAGAGAATCACTCCTGACTGTCTACTAATATATAGTGAATTTGTGGATTATCCACTTTTTCAAGGTATCACATTCTTTTATAGATTTGTTTCAATTTCTTGAATTAACCACTCTTGGCTATATCCTCGTAGGCCAAAAACAACCATACCAGAACGGTCGACCAGTATAAATGTTGGCCAACTTTGTACTGGAAAACCATGAGGTGTAGCGGCTGTTTGCAACAAGTCTCTATTTCCTTGAAGTACCGGGGCAGTTGTCATTCCGTATGAATTTACCCAGAGACTTACATCTTCAATTTCAACAGCTTCATTTTGTAAATCAGCAATAAGGATTGTAACATATTGAAACCCCTGATCTTCATATTGTTCTTGAATTGTCTGTGTTGTCATTGCGGCTGCGTTACATGGGCCGCACCACATTGCGGATAAGTCTATTAAGACAACTTCGCCCAAATAATCCGACATTCTCCAATAACTTTCATCTTGATCTAACAGTTGAAAGTCACAGGCTGCATCGCCAATTGCCCATCCGCACTCTTCAGTTTCGATAAACCCGATTGTTTCAGCGTGTGGATCTGGAGCGGGTGGTGGTTCCTCGCTGGTTATTAACTCAGCTGGCCCACAGGCCATCAATAGCGTGGCCAAAATTAAAAATACTTTATTCATTCTCACACCTCCGTTAGAAAACACCCTCAGAGATAGGTAGGCGTGAGTTTTAAAAAGTGGAGCCTCTGATAGGACTTGAACCTACAACCTACTGATTACAAATCAGTTGCTCTACCAATTGAGCTACAGAGGCATAATCTTTACTCACTTGAAATATATTCAAATAATACTCGGAACATTGTGTGAATTGTAACTGAAAACCCTTCTGGTAAAAACATCGGAATTTTTGATACTGTATTAATTTGTAATGGTTCTGCTAGTTTGATTGAAATTATATTTGGCTCTGGGAATACATCCACTATCGAAATGTTACTTTCGGTTGTTCCTTTCATAAAGTTTGAAATAACAACATCTGGTTTTTCTTCATAAGAATAGTAGTAGTGATATGTCTCTACTCCGTCTTCCATTATGTATTCGTACAAATCCATGCAAAATTATTTAGTCACTCAATTAAATACTGGACCAGTGAAATGGCTCCCCGAACAGGACTCGAACCTGTGACCCAGCGGTTAACAGCCGCTTGCTCTACCAACTGAGCTATCGGGGATTATTGGTACTCGCACGGGGAATCGAACCCCGATTGCTGGTATGAAAAACCAGAGTCCTAACCGTTAGACGATGCGAGCACGCGACTTTTTGTTATGGTTGAGGTGGTAGGATTCGAACCTACAACTGCCGGAATCAAAACCCGGGGCTCTGCCAATTGAACTACACCTCAGCCCCATTTGCCTTATCAACCCTCTAAACTAATAACGGATTGACCATTTTTAATCTCGGCGCGCCATCCAAACAAAGATGGACGGACTTCTAACAGATCACCCACTGTAGTAATTAATTCTGCAGTAAGAGTGCATGCGCCACGTTTATGATCATACTTTTCAATTGTGCTTTCAATAATCTCTACATCGTAAAAGTTTTCTTCTAGGACCTCAGCAAGATAGGTTTCAAAGGTTCCGTCACGATCATAGTCGTCTAAATAACCCTCGTCGCGTAAAGAACCTAAAACATCTTCATGCCAACTAGTAGAAAACTCTAGGCCTGGAGTTGCCAACAAACTGGCAACGTTGCTAATAACATTTGTTTCGTTAATTGCAGTTTCAACCTCATCCTCATTCATCAAAAAACAATCTGCTGTCTCTTGATATCGAAGAGTTACTTTAGAATCAGGTGGAATGCCTAGAGTTTGAATGTTGTTGTAAACCATATCTTTATACTTATACCCCATGTGGCCAGTCCTCAACGTTTACTCGCAAGTGTCCTGATGAATCGTTTACCAGCTCACTGCTACTTTGAATTTTTCCTCCGCCGACGCCCCACACCATCTGCACGCCGATTTCTTCACATACTGCTTGCTCAGGTGTATTGTTCGTAGTACGGTCACCTCCGTTTGCAAAGAAAGTCGGCCTGTGAGTACGAATTGCGTCACAAGCAGTGTTATCAGAGTCGTCAAATGCAACAACCTTGGTTACTCCCTGAATTGCCCTTGCAATTTCGGCGCGCTCTTCCCAAGGCATAAACACATACCCCTTCTTTCGTAGAAGCCAATCATCTGAGTTTACGGCGACAATGACCTCGCCAAACTCTCGTGCAGCCTCCTGAATCATCCGTACATGGCCAATGTGCATTGGATCAAATCCTCCGCTAACCATAACTGTGTCATAAGGTGTTCGTCTCATATTTCTACTATTCCTTCCGTAGCCTAAAAAGTCTCCATAATGATAGCCCACGTTTTTTCCTTTGTATTAGTTGTTAATGGTACCCCGAGCAGGATTCGAACCTGCGACCCACGGCTTAGAAGGCCGTTGCTCTATCCTGCTGAGCTATCGGGGCTTAAAGTTTTTAAGATCCCCTTGATGATAGCTTCTGTATCTTCAGGGCTTGCCGTTTCGAATGCTCGACCCGACTTTACTAGTGTATCATATAATTGCTTATCGTTTCCACCTTCTTTGCATTTATCTCCAACAAACCAGCAAATACGGTCTCCAAACCAAGTAAGACAATAAGTTTTGTCCCAGCCAGTTGGATAAATATCAAATGAAGTCGACCCCCCAAGGGCAACCGTTAATTCTAATTCGCGCCAATCAATCCATTGATTAATAATTCTAATGTACTCTTTTCGAAAGCCCGAGGCTTCATCAAAAGCAACGAACTGTGCTCTTTGCTCATTACTTGCATTTCTACCGATGGGGCACCAATTGATCATAGACCCTCGATATTGAATAAAGTTTCCTGTTAAGGGAAGCTTATCTCTCCAAAAAGCACCCGCAATTTCTGTTTGTAAATGACAGAGTGCTGCCATTAGCTCTGTAAAATTTTCTGTTCCTAGATTAGTTTCCATATTATCGGGAACAACTTCATTACGTTCACCATTATCATCGTAAAAAATATATTCTGTGCCGTTACATGGAAGAATGTGAAAGTTAGAACCATGCCCAACTTCAATCACCAAATCAATCAAATCACCAATTTGCTGGTTTACATATTCCTCTGGGGATCCTGTAACAATTCCCACCTCGTGACCATGCTCTAGGATCTCTAGAATCTGGTTAATCATCTGTGGTTCAATTTGTTGGCGGGCCTCTGTAAGAGTACCATCCATGTCAAACAAAATAATATTTTTCATTTAATCACACAGCGAACTTCAGATTCAGTTTCAATCCAAACTCTCGCTCCACAAGA
>TARA_R100001591_G_scaffold29065_1_pt1 | contig 61178 bp, 70 predicted proteins | sample TARA_R100001591 | Tara Oceans TARA_R100001591 (sample SAMEA2622725) | marine metagenome | biome: marine biome (ENVO:00000447); feature: surface water layer (ENVO:00002042); material: "saline water (ENVO:00002010), including plankton (ENVO:xxxxxxxx)" | depth 5 m
ACTGCCGGACATTTACGAGATAGGTATCCGGATAAAGATTTACAAGAGGGTACTCGTTCCGTATGCAGATACTTGGGTGGCTTTTGTATAGAGTTTATAAACGAGCGAGATTTTTATTGGGATGGAAATAAAAGCCAAGACATCCGGGAAGTAGAAGATAAACTATTTAATCATATTAAAAATTTAATTTAAGAAAAATGAAAAGAGAAGTTTTTGAAAAGTACAGTGTTGAAATCGCTGAGCTATTTAGAATGGACAGAGAAGATATGTTCAAGAAATCTAAGAAAAGAGAAATTGTAGATGCAAGACATCTGCTATACTACTTATGTGCTACAAGACCAATGAGATTAAAATACATATCAACATTTATGAAAGAAAATGGATACGATATATCTCATTCATCAATCATTCATGGAATAAAATGTGTTGAAGATAAAGTGCAATCAGATAAAGACTATACTAAAATAATTAAAAACCTAAACCTATGCGTACTTTAAACGATGTATTTAATGAAGCTAAAGAGGATACGTTCTGTGCTACATTGGATACCAAATATGTTGAGGCACGCTTAGTCTTTGGAGTAAAGATAGTAAGAGATAGAGAGACCGGAGTAGTGGAGATATTCAACACTCAAAAAGGAGGGGATTTTTATCAGGAAATAGATATAGATGAGTACGATTATTTCTTAGAAAAAAGTTGGAGGTTTGGGGTTTATAGAGTATCTTTGTCTAACTATAGTAGAAAACTTATTAACATTGAAGCATCTATAAAAGATGTTATTAATGATAAGCAAAACAAAAAACAATTAGACTCCTTACAATCAAGGAGGTTAAACATAATGAATCGTTACACTAAAATTACATCTAAATTAAATTTATTACACAATGAGTAAAAACAATTACACTACGTTAGCGTCCATATCTGTTAAAGATAAAGTTGAACGCAAAGGAAACTTCGATTATTTATCTTGGGCTAATGCTTGGCATATGCTTAAGACAATCCATCCAAAAGCTCAAAGAGTTGTATACGAGTCCGTTCAAACGGAATTAAATTACTTCTCAGATGGCAGTACTGCATATGTAAAGGTCGGTATTATCATAGATGATGTTGAGCATATTGATTACCTACCGGTAATGGATTACAGAAACAATTCTATACCATTAGAGAAGATTACATCAATGGATGTGAATACTGCTATCCAAAGGTCTACTGCTAAGGCTATTGCGATGCACGGGTTAGGTCTATCTCTATGGACGGGTGAGGATGTACCACAGATGGTTACAAAGAAGCCTACACCTAAGACAAAAGCCACAACGAAGATTAGTCTTGATATAGGTGATGAGAATTGGGCTAAGGTTATGAAATACATTGGTGCTAACAAGCAGTTAGGTCTGACTCAGATAGTTAAGAATCTTGAAACCAAATACAAGATGAAGGCTACTGTTAAGAAAGAGATTGAAAAAGCAATGTAAGATGAAAGACGTAATCGAAAGACTTAAAGATGATGCTGAATATTATGGAGGGATAGGTAAAAACTATCTCTCTAATTCAGATATTGGTGCATTATTAAACAATCCAAAAGAGTTTGGGGTTACACGTAAAGACAATCAAAACTTTGCTAAAGGTAGATTGTTTCATCAGTTGATACTTGAGCCTGAAAAAGCTAAGGATGTTGTAACATTAGATGTAGCCTCAAGAAACACAAAGAAGTATAAGGACTTTGTTGCTGACAACGAGTTAGATTTTTGTCTACTTGATAAAGAGGTTGTAGAAATAAAGTCTTGGGTTGAGGCTATAAATTCTAACATGGATATGTTTGATATGATTTACGATGAGACTAACGAATATGAGGTCCCAAGCGTAAAAGAAATAAAGGGTATGATGTGGAAAGGTAAAGCAGACATTGTAGCTTCTGATTGCTTGATAGATTTAAAAACTACCGGTGACATAAAGAAGTTTGGTAAGTCAGCTTATCTTTATAACTACGATAGCCAAGCATATATTTACCAAGAGTTGTTTGGTAAGCCCTTAATATTTATCGCTATAGATAAGACGACAAAGATGCTTGGAATATTCAGACCGACTGAGGAGTTTATCAGAAGGGGTGAAGGCAAGGTAGAAAAAGCAATAGAGGTTTATAATAAATTCTTTTCTGAAGATGCTGAGCTTACTATTGATGACTACTATATTGATATGTACATTGATTAGTCCGTTTGAACGGACACACACAGATGGCTTTTGTAGATGTTCCCTCAGTCTACATTAGCCTTTATAAAGAGGGATAAATATTTTTTATTATGGCAAAAGAGAAAATCTTTGCAGACGGTTTCTCGTTCTCAACGAGAGAAAACCAACCTGACTTTGTAGTCGGTAGAGTATCAGTTAAAGTAGAGGATGCTATTCCATTCCTTAAAAAACACGCATCTGAAAAAGGATGGGTGAACCTAAACGTCTTGGTAGGTAGAAGTGGAAATCCTTACGTTGAGCTTGATACTTTTAAACCAAAGTCAAACACAACAGAAAAGGTTACGGAAACGGTAGAAGAAGATTTACCATTCTAAAACTACAAAGGGGAGCGTAAAAGCTCCTCTTTTTTTTATGTTGAAATGACGAAAAGTATAGCTCTATACTCTCTATATATATTTTACTTGTATATATTTTTTTTATTCTCTATATTTGAATAATAAAATTAACATTTTCATCAATACTACTGAGTATGAGGATGTTAAGAAAAATTAAATAACATTAAATCAACACAATGGCAACAAAAAACGTCACGATATTTAAGAATATCAAGGAAACCTCGACTCCATTCCATAGAGAAGTTGGTGTGGTGCTAGAGAGAATCAAGGAAGGTTCTTCCAAAGAATTAGTAAAGAACATACGGCAAGAGAAGGATAAATCTTCTCGTAATGAACTGAAGAAAATGCTACCGGCTATATGTTTTTCAGGTGTATTTTCTAAGAGAAACGATAACTCTATCAATGAGCATAGTGGAATAATATGCTTGGACTTTGATGGTTATCCTAATAAAAAAGAACTATTAGCAGATAAAGAAAGATTAACTAAGGACAAGTTTGTATACTCAGTTTTTATTAGTCCATCAGGTAATGGTTTAAAAGCATTGGTTAAGATACCACAAGATATTGATAACCATGTAAACTATTTTAACTCTCTCGATAATCATTTCAATTCAGAATACTTTGATAAGACTTGTAAGAATATAAGTAGAGTGTGTTATGAATCTTACGACCCTTTAATTTATATCAATGAGAACTCATCTATATGGGACACAATAGAGGACATTGAATACAGAGAGGTATCTGTTTACAGAGACGCTCCAACCATACCAATAACAGATGAGAATAAGATTGTAGACATTCTTGTTACTTGGTGGACAAAGAAATACCCAATGTCTGAAGGTCAGCGTAATCAAAATACTTTTATTTTAGCTATGGCTTTTAATGATTATGGGATAAATAAAAGTTTAGCGTCATATGTTTTAAATAATTATGCTACAAGAGATTTTCCGGTAAGTGAGATTACAAGAACTATTGATAGTGCTTATGCTAATACTCAGAACTTTGGAACGAAGTATTATGAAGATGATGAGAGAGTAAATAATATCAAAGCAAAGTTAAGGAGAGGTGTAACAAAAAAAGAGATTCGTCATCAATTAGCAGAGTCCAATTTAGATGGCGATACAATAGAGGCTGTTCTAACAAAAGTATCAGAGGAGAACTCTCTTAAACAATTTTGGACTAAGAATGATAAAGGTGCTATTAAAATCGTTCACATATTATTTAAGCATTTCTTAGAGGATAATGGATTCTATAAATACTGTCCGGAGGGTAGTAAGAATTACGTGTTTGTAAAGGTAACTAATAACCTTATAGACCATACATCAGAGAAAGAGATTAAGGACTTTATATTGGGTCATCTAATTGAACTCGATGACTCTACTATCTATAATTACTTTGCAGATAATACAAGGTTATTTAGAGAGGAATTTTTAACTCTGTTAGCAACAATAGATATATACTTTATTGAGGACACAAAGGATAGTGCTTATCTATACTACAGAAACTGTGCAGTACACATAACAAAGGACACGATAAAAACTATTGATTACTTAGACTTGGGTGGTTATGTTTGGAAAGACCACGTGATAGATAGGAACTTTGATATATGCGATGTTGTAGATTGTGATTACAAGACATTCATAAACAACATTTGTGGTGGTGAAGATAAGAGAGTAAAATCAATGGAAAGCACAATTGGTTTTATGCTTCACGCTCACAAAAATTTATCATACTGCCCGGCAATAATACTAAACGATGAGGTTATATCAGATAATCCTGAGGGTGGAACGGGTAAAGGTTTGTTTATGAATGCTCTATCTAAAATGAAAAAGGTTGTGACAATTGACGGAAAGTCTTTTACATTTGAGCGTTCGTTTGCGTACCAACTTGTATCAGCAGATACTCAGATACTTGTGTTCGATGACGTTAAAAAGAATTTTGATTTTGAAAGATTGTTTAGCGTTGTAACAGAGGGTCTTACTCTTGAGAAGAAGAATAAGGATGCTATCAAGATACCATTCTCTAAGTCACCTAAGATTGCAATTACAACTAACTATGCCATAAAGGGTGCAGGTAATTCATTTGCACGTAGAAAGTGGGAGTTAGAACTGCATCAGCATTACAACAAAAACTTTACTCCATTGGATGAGTTTGGTAAATTAATGTTCGGTGATTGGAGTGATAGAGATTGGTGTAGCTTTGACAACTATATGATTGGGTGTCTTCAAAAATATTTAGCAGAAGGACTTAAGCAAAGTCAATTTGTTAACTTAAAGATTAGACAACTATCAGCAGAGACTTGTCACGACTTCATCGAATGGTGTGGGCTAATAGACGGCTCATCGTCAAATGAAAAATTAATATCAAATTCAAGATTAAATAGTCAACAACTTTACTATGACTTCATTGAAGAGTACCCGGACTATGGACCAAAAGCAAAGATGACTATATCAAGAACAAGATTCTATAAGTGGTTAAATTCATATGCTTTATATAAGACCGGTGTTCAGCCTGAGGTTGGTAGAGATATAAACGGAAAATACATAACAATCAAAACACAATAAAATGGCAAACAAAATAGAGTGGAGAGATTATCAATCAGATATAATTCACAAGGCTACAACTATAATCAACAAGAGTAAGTTTGTTTACCTTGCTATGGAGGTGAGAACAGGTAAGACTCTTACGAGTTTAGGTATAGCAGAAAAGTTAGGGGTAGAGAATGTTCTATTCCTAACTAAAAAGAAAGCTATACAATCTATTAGTGATGACTATGACTTACTTTGCCCGGTAAGATTCTCTTTGTTTACAATCAACTATGAGTCAATACACAAAGCACCTAACTTAAAGTGGGACTTAATCATATGTGATGAGGCTCACGGAATGGGTGCTTTCCCTAAGCCAAGTAAAAGAGCGAAGGATGTTAGAGACTTAGTTAGGAAATGTAAACCAAAAGTTATACTGCTGTCAGGTACGCCTACGCCTGAATCTTATAGTCAAATGTATCATCAAGTATTCTCTATACCAACTAATCCATTTGCTCAGTTTAAAAACTTTTACAGATTCTGTGATAGATATGTAAAGGTAAAAGAACGTAAGATAAATGGTCTAATGATAAAAGATTATAGTAATGGTAAGCAATCTATATTAGATGCTATGAAGCCATACACTATAAGTCTTACTCAAAAGGAGGCAGGCTTTGTTACTGAAACTAAAGAGAATGTTTTAGAGGTTGAGCTAGAACCAAACACTTTAGATATAGCTAAGACTCTTAAAAAAGATTTAGTGGTTCAAGGTAATACAGAGGTTATACTTGCTGATACTCCCGTAAAGCTAATGATGAAACTACATCAGATATACTCCGGAACAGTAAAGTTTGAGAGTGGTAATTCTATGGTGCTTGATTACTCAAAAGCTAAGTTTATAAAAGAACATTTTTATGGCAAGAAAATTGGAATATTTTATAAGTTTAAAGAAGAACTTAACGCTTTGAAAAAAGTTTTTGGTGATGATTTAGTTACAGAACTTAGTCCGTTTGAACGGACTAATAAAAACATAGCTCTTCAGATTGTGTCAGGTCGTGAAGGTATATCTCTTAAACAAGCTGACTGCTTAGTATATTATAATATAGATTTTAGTGCTACAAGTTATTGGCAATCAAAGGATAGGATGACTACTAAGTCAAGACTTAAGAATAAAGTTTATTGGATATTCTCTAAAGGTGGAATTGAAAAAGACATATACAAGGCTGTCACAAAGAAGAAAGACTATACATTAAAACACTTCAAAAGAGATTTACTATCTTTATAATAATATAAAAACAAGATTTATGAAATGTACTGAATGTTCAAAAGATTTAATATGGGGAGGAGACCACACGTACGAAGATTACGGATTAGAGGGTAATGGAATTGTAACTAATTGCTCGTGTCCTAATGAAGACTGTGATGTGGAACAAGTATTAATTTACAAAACCATTAATGACTGAGCAACAGATACAAGCCAAAAGAATAAAGCAGTTAGAGGCTGATGGTTACTACGTTATAAAGCTTGTTAAGACAAACAAGAATGGTATACCTGACTTGGTAGCCTTCAAGCCTGATGCTGAAATTCTATTTAGTGAAATAAAAAAACCTAATGGAAAATTATCTAAGCTACAAGAGTATAGACTAAAAGAACTAAAAAGTTATGGATTCAAAACAGAAGTCTACAAAGGAGATTGAAACTCTAAAGTTTGACATGGAATTTTTAGAAGAGATTTCTGAATATGATGACGATGTTCAAGAGGTTGTTTTAAAAACTTTACTTGAAGAAGAAGAAGACCTACCTGAGAAAAATGGATTTACTCAAAAGGTTTACGGTGTAATACAAGGAGAAGAGCCAATGTATTACGAGGTAGAATACTTCAAGCAAGAAGAAGAGAAAGCAATATACTTAGAATTTAAAGTAGTAGATGTTGATATTTTTTTAGATGGTGTTATAAATAAAACTACATTCAAATTAAATAAATGTAATGGAAACAAAAAAAGAAAAACAAGAAAGACTGATTAAGATTATAAATAGTGTATTTGATTTAGATATAAAAAGAAATAAAAAGTCTGAGATGTATGTGTTAGCTAGAGCATCATACTGCAAGATTTTAAGAGATTTAAATTATCAATACATGGATATAGGAAATAGAATCAATAAACATCACGCTAGTATTATCCACTCTTACAGAAACTTTTCACACTACAAACAATTCTTTCCTTCATTCATAAATTTACATAATAAAGTGTTAGCTGAGTTTGGAAGTAGAGAGGCAAAAGAGTATATGGAATCATTAGAAAAGCTTAAAGAAGAGAATGAAGCTTTGAAATCTCGTATAAAAGAATTACATTCGCACAACGCACGTCTTTCGTATCAGCTTGAAAACAAGCATTCAAAGAATAATACTCTTCATAATATGATAGACGAAAGGGTAAGACCTAACACGTTAAAAGAAGTTGAAATTAAATTAAATAGATTATTAAATGGAGTAGGCTCATAAGACTCACCGATAAAAATGTCCTGTAAAAAACCAAATGATTTTCAAAGATTGAATTACATCAATAAAATGATGGACGGTTTACACGACTCTCTAAACGACATATATGAATCTTTAGTTGACAAGGAATATTCTACAACAAGAAAGAATATATCAACATTGAAATCTAAGTTAGAAGATGTGTCTAAAACAATAGAAGATGAAGTCTGAAACTCAGGTTTGTACCGGGTGCAAAAAACCAAAGCCATTAAAAGATTATTGGACTGCGGGAATTGTAAAAGGTAAAAGGTATAAAAGAAAAAGGTGTAAGGTTTGCTACAATAAAACAAAATATAACTACAAATTTAGAATGCGTAAGTGGTTTCAGGAATACAAAGAATCACTTAAATGTAGTAGATGTGGTTACTCAAAAGAAAATAATAAAGGCTTCAGCTCTCATGCTCTGCAGTTTCATCACGTAAAAGATAAAAGTTTTGAAATATCAAATGCTATATCAAGGGGTTACGCCATGAAGAGAATAATAAATGAAATAAAAAAGTGTGTCGTACTATGTGCGAGATGTCACGCTGAACATCACGATACTCGAATATGAGGTTTGAATTACAAGAAGATTTAAAAAGAGAGACTCAAGCTATAGAAAAGTTTGTGAATATGTTTGGAGGTAGTTTTAAAAAACTTGGTCCAAATGATATTGATTATCGTGTATTTGATTCTAAAGGAGAGCTTATAGCGTATGTTGAAGTAAAGGGTAGATTAAGACCAATAAAAGAAGCGTACCCTCTTCCTGTGGCAGCAAGAAAAGTTGTGAAGCTGTGTGATAAAAGATTAAATCCGGTGATGATATGGGCTTGTGAAGATGGAATAATATATGGTAAAGTTCCTGAGATGGAAGGCTCTGTAAGATGGGGTGGTAGAAAGCCACGGCTACATTCAGTTAATGATGAAGAGCTTATGATATACTATGAAAAACAAAAAGCTTTTAAGTATGTACGATATTGAAGATGAGCCTAACATAAAAGAATTTATTATTGTCTTTATTATAAACTTTATTATAATCTATGGATTGTATAAAATATTTTAGTATATTTGAACCACAATCTCTCTATGATTGTTATAAGTTTTTTGTTTGCTATGAGGAGTCCGTTTAAACGGACTCCTTTTTTTGACTAATAAAATGGGCGTGAGTGAGAGCAGTTAAACTCTTATAATCATAGCTACTGCAGGTAAGACTTCTGTACAAAACCTATGAGCCTATTATAAAATAACGAGAGTGTGCTGCGTGAGTGCTACATATCTAAATCCTAGCTTTAATTAATATGGGCTAGGTTGTTCTTGTACTCAGGGGAGTTAAATAAACTTGGTCGTCTATGCGGCTCCCTTGATACTCTTTATTCAATATCCATTAAGTCTTGTAATTCTTTTTCAACAGCTTTTAGTTCTTTTGCTCCCTCAGAATTATATAGTACATCATACAGCTCAGGTAAATCTTCTTTCATCTGAGCCTTAGTCATAGACCTTTGCTTATTAGTCGGTTTCTTTTTACCTATAGCGTAGTCAGAGTAGTTAAAAAGTCTGAGTATCAATTCACCCGTATCCATATCTTCCTCACTAATTTTTACAGCGTTCTCTTTCATTCTTAACAACTGAGGTGCAGGTATTCTTAATAATGTAAGGAGCTCAGAATAAAGTTGTTTTTGATAAGCAGCTTTTAACTCAGGGTCTTTTACTTGTTTTGCTCTTTGAGCTTTCTTTAGTATAGAACTAGCTAATTCTACTATACCAACTTGCTTACCTACATCCGCAGCCCAAGGTTTATCCGTAGCATAATCAGCTATACCTTCGATAACTTCTCCAAGTATAAACAATGCGTTAAGGTTACCTAATAACACAGCTCTTAACATATCTACTTCATCCTCATCATCAAAGTCTGTTAAGAGTCCCGGAAAGCCTGAGCTTACCCATTGGAAGAAAGCAGGCATTACCATGTGGAACATAAAAAATTCTCTTAAATTATCATTAATACTTCCTTTACCTGCGTTCTTATCTTTAGCTTTAAACTTTCTATATAGGTTTCTAATAGACATTATCTCTCGTCTAAGGTATTGCTTTGGAGTTGTTTTAAAAGCATTCAAACCTCTAACTAAAGCATCACCCGTCTGAAAGAAATCTTTATCTTGAATGTCGGCAGACTGCTGAGTTGTTTTAGTAGCTTTCTCAAACTTAATTATAGCATAATCAATAGCCTCTTGCTCCGTAGCTTTAGGGTTATTCTTTTTAAACTGTGCCTTATGGTAAGAATATAAAGGCATACCCCCAAGGTATATCGCACCTCTATCACCTGTTCTCACAAACCACATCATAGCGTTTATAAAGTAATCTTTAGTTTCAGTAGGAACAAACTGTTTCATAGCTGAGTCAGTATAACTCTCTATTACCTTCATAATATTTTCAGCTCCTCTATCCTTCATGTATACAGAGTTGTCTTTAATTTCATTAAAGACTTTACGCATTTCTTTTTTATTTTTTACAGCATACTCAAGGTAGTTTTTAAAACCAATATCAGAAGCATATGTAAGAGTTGATGTCATTTGTTTTAAGAATATAACAGGAGATAATGCAACTCTTGTAGTTATAAACACATTATTCATAGCGTTTATAAATTTTGTCGCCTGAGGATTTTTACTTCCTTGATTAGCTATCTGCTTTATTCTGTCTTGTATAAAGGTGTAAAGTCGTTTCCCGTGGTTTGCCTCTATAGAATTTTTTATGATAGGGTTTGTAAATATTTTATTTATATCTCTAATATTTTCAGCGTAAGCGGCAAAGAACTCCATGTCATTTAAGTACGTCATCAAAGCATCAGTACCATCCATCGCCATAATTTCATTTGTGTTATTTACTCTAGCTTTAGTAGATGAACCACCTACACTTGTTTGAACAACAGAGTTTTCTCCTAATAAATCTAAAGCCTCAGGAGTAATCCCTTCTCTATATATTCTTCCTGCATAAAACTGATTCCAAGGCATATCAGTTCGGTATATCTTTTTATATACCTCATTATAATAATCATATAAGCTTGGGAAGTATTCATTAACTTGCCAATCAGCAAACTCTTTTACTTTAGGGTCTAGCTTAGATTCTATTTCTTTTGCAACGTCCATAAAGTCTTCACCCCACATCCTTTTAAAAGTAGGTCTGTTAGCAGGGTCTTTAAATTGATTGTATAAATAGTATAGTTGGTTTTGACTGTAGGTTATGCCAAGAGACTCTATTGGTGTACTAAACATTGCATTAGAGCGAACAATTTTTTTCCAACCCTTACCATAAATTTCTTGAAACTTTTTTGTTAACACATCATTATACATAAGTCTTCTTTCTTTAAAGACTCTACTTGAAGCATCAACTTTATCTGTAACCAACTCTTGCAATTTACCCCCGAACAACTCTCCCGGCATTTTAGATATTGCATCGATTAATCCTTGTAGGGATTCAGCAGAGTAAAAGAAATCTCTTGTACCTTCTAAAATATTATCTGCAAAAGCTTTTGCTTTTCCTTGTACAGCTTTTTTATTTTGTTCAGACGCTAATTTTCTTTTAGACTTTCTAAGCAACTCCTCTTTATTATCCTTAGACATATCTATCTTCTCACCTGTTATCTCTGAGTAAGCTAATTCAAACTGTCTATCGTACTCAGCTTTTTGAGCTTCTATAATTCTAGCTAATTCACTCTTACCTTTTTCAACTAAAGCCTGTAAGTTTTCAAGTGCAATATCTAAAGCATCTACCTTTGATGGGTCAATGTTTTCCATCAACAAAGAGTTGTTAATATTAATCAAAGATGTTTTAGCCATAATCTCTGATATATTTTCCTCAGGATTTTCAGAAAGTTTTTCTATTTCTTTTCTTTGAACCTGCTCAGATAACTCAATTTGTTCAGCCGTAGCATCTTCAGTTAGCCTGTTCTTTATTATAAACTGAATTAATTTAGCCGTCTCACTATCTACCTTTACACCCTTAATTCTACCTGAATAAAGCTCTTCAGTTTTAAGATTTAATATGTCTGTTATCTTGCCGTCTAAAATACTTACATTCTTGGATGTAGCGAACTCAAATACTTCATTTATTAAATTATTTATTGAAGCTCTATCAGCTCTTGTTACTTTATTAATAAGGTCAATAACCTCAGACTTAGTATACTGAGTTGAAGGTATTGTTTTTCTTATGAATGATTTTAATATGTTTTGAGTTTCTTTTAAGTTACGTGCACCTCTAGCTCTTTCTCTTATATCTCTTTTAGCTGTTTCAACTTTAGTACGCATAGCTTGAGTTTGTCTAAGAGGATTCATCTTTTGAAACTCAGTAATCATCTCAGCTTGAATAGTTGATAATCCTAATCTGCGTTTTGTCTCACCCTTAAGAGTATATGTTTCAGCCTCAGCTTTATACTCAGGCTGTTTCTCTAAAAACTCAATTGTCTTATCTGTTATCTGAGCTTCAGATAGCTTGTCTTTTTTAGTGGACTTGTTCTTAGATACTAATCCATCTCTAAACTTATTAACTCTTTTGAATAATTTCAATCCTGCTTTAGAGCCGCCTTTTATGTTTGCAAAAGACTTAGGTAAATCACCAAGACCAACGGAAAGCATTTCTTTAACATCTTTTGCTTTCATACCTTTCTTTTGAGTAAGGTAATCAGCTATCCTTTCATCAGTAAAGTTTGCGTCTCTAGCCTCCTTTATAAATACATCAGCGTCAAATTCTTTTTTAACCTTTTTAACTTTAGGAGCCTCAGTAATTATTTCATTTATAAGTTTGCTGTTAACACCTTTCTCTTTTAGTATTTCTCTTATACCAACCTCTGAGTATCCTGCGTTTCTTAAGTTTGTAACAACTTTTTCTACAACTTGCTTATTAGATTTACTTGCTTTTTTGAAGGCAACATCAGCCTTCATAGCTGCACGTTCTTTAGGTGTAAGCTTTATTGGTTTACCACCAAGTATATCTCTGAGTGCTGTACCTAAGAATTGGTCAAGAGTTAAATCTTGAATTTCCTTGTTTGTTAAGTCCTTGAATTGTTTGAACTGTGACTTAATGTAATCCCATAGTCCCATCAACCAATCAATCCATTTAGATTTTGTTGCTTGGTTTGTTATTGACTCACCTTTATTACCTATGAGAATAGCCATAGCTTCTTCAACAGCTTTTACTTCATCACCATTAAATATCTCTAACTGCTCTTTATATGTGTCAGTTTCTTTAACTAATTCAGCACCTCTGTTATAAATCTTTTTACCTTTCGCACTTTGCTTTATATACTTAGTCCACACGTGACCCATCTCGTGAATGGCTGTGTTGTATAAAGCTGAACTTGAATTGTGAACATCAGGGTTTATAAATATCTCTCCGTTAGCAGTAACACCATATATAACATCACCGTCTTTTAAATATTTCTTCACACCGTCACGCTCCATCACACTATTAAAAGTCTCTGCATCAACAACCATGTTGGTCTCAGGGAATGAGCGTTGTAAGAAGTCTATAAATCTACTGTCCGGGTTTACACCTATAGGTGTGCCAAGAAATTCTTTATTAACTAATCCTGCTTGAACAGGTATAGTTTGAACTAATCTTGCTGCATCACTTCTTGACCCTCTCTCACCGGTAATCTCTTCTGCAATACCTAAAGCCACATTATTGTATGCTGAAGGAATTAAGTCAACTATTGATATAGGTTGTTTTAATATACCAAGTACTTGTCCTTTTGGTCCAAAAGGGTAGTTAGGATGGTTTGTTCTAATTGTCTGAGGGTTTTTAACGTCAATAGATGTAACCATAAACGCACTTCTTTGAGGTACGTTTGCGAGCTCAGGCTCTGTTATTACATCTGCAATCTTTTTAATGTTAAACTTATTTATATCTTGCTGAGAAGGGTTGTCACCATACAATGCTTTCAATACAGGCTTTTTACTTTTACCCGGCTGCTTCTTTAATACATTAAAATTACCTGTTGTTATAAGGTTTGTTATCTGAGCTACCGATGTTATACCTTTTAGTGACTGTAAGCTTTCAGTAGATAATATATCCTCAATAGATTTAGCTTTTGATTGCTTAATCATATCTTGAACATCCTGTATTTCTCCAATAAATTTAGAGTAGTTTTTAATAGTAAGACCTGATGCTTTTTTACCACGCATCGTAAGACCTGTATCAACTACTTTTTTATACTTATCCTTAAGATTTGATAGCTCTTCATTTAAAGCTTTTAGAGCGGCTATTTTATTTTTAGCAGGGAATGATGCCAAGTTGTCCTTAATAACTCTTATTAAAGCTTCATTACTCTTCATACTATCATTACCCATCTTAACAATAACCATAGGAATATGACCGTCAGGTAAAACACCTTCAGCCCAAAGCTTGTCGAATTTAGGTTTATTGTTTTCGTATATCTTTATAGCTGAGTTTTTTTGGTTGTTAACTTTATCTTGAGTAACACTAGCCCAAGCTATATTCTCGTGACCTTTGACAGAGCTAAATCCTAAACCACCTTTTAGATTTATTATTTCATTTCCTGTAAATGGATTTGTTACCGAGTAGTTTTGGTTTACATCAGTAACATTTGGGTTGTAGTTACCCGTTGTTAATTGGTCTGATATGTTCAACATTACCGGAACATTATCAAGTGTTTTTATATCTATCTCCTTGAAGTTACCACCGGTTCTTTGATTCAAAGCCTCAATATTTATTTGAGAAGGCGTAGCTTCAGTCTCCTTAATCTCACTTACATTTATAAAGTTGTCAGCTCTTTCATTTAATGTTTCTAATATCTGAGCTTCCTTAGCATCTGTTTCTGTATTTTGAGATTCAGTAAGAGTAGTAAGAGGTTTTCTTCTAAACTCAGGAACTGATTTTTTAGCTTGTTTAATATCTGACTTCATCTCAGATTTAGCAACCCTTATATCATCCTTGTATGTGCCAATAATATCTTTTTGTTCTTGCTTAAAATCTTCAAGCTCAGCTTTCAACTCTTCTATAGACTCAAGCTTATCATCTTTTGATAGGCTCTTATCCTTTCTTACATCAGCAATTTTAGCTTTTATTTCAGCTATACCTTCTTTGGTATTACTTTCCTCTACAGTAATTTCTTCCTGCAGTTCTTCAATCTTACCATTATAAAACTCTTCAATTTTTTCTATATTAGATTGAACTGATTCAGGAGCTTTTTCCGTTGTAGTTATTTCATCAAGCTCTGATAAATCTATATTCTCATCTGCTTTAATTGCATCTACCTCTGTTTTTACTTCAGGTGATAACTCTTCTACATCATCTGTTGTTATTTGCTCATCAATAGAAGCTAAGTCAGTCGTTGGTTGTTTAGGAGTTGGGTCGTTATTAATAGTAAAATTTACGGTGTTATTAACAGGGTAGTTGCCTTCACCATCATTAGTTTTTTTTATTTGATTATCTCTTTCTTTGCTAAATTCACTTATATATTTACTAACCTCTATTGGACCCTCAACAGTTACACTTGTTAGTAATAACCCGTCTTTTGAAAACGTATTAATTTTATATGTACCATTAGGCTGAGCCTCAGCTTTTATGTCAAAAACTTTATTGAAAATTTCTTGTCTAGGTAAATTACTTTTTAGACCTGAAATTTCTTGCATAACTTTTTCAATTAAAGTTATAGGTGTATTTGCTCTATCTATAACACCCTCTAAATATTTTCGAGCTGCTTTAGGATTAAGCTCACCGCTTTCAATCTTTTTATTTATATCAGTAAGTAAAGACCAAGCTTGCTCTTTTTCAGCTTCATTAAACTCTGTAAATTGTTTATTAAAAACAGACTTACCTTGAGCTATCTTAGACGCTAAACCAACTGCTCTAAAACCTATAACATATTTTAAAGCATCAGCCATACCATCTTTAAAAGACTCTGCGGTAAGTTCACCCTTAGGATTTTTAAGAGTTGGAGTAGTTGCGTTAATATAACCAAATGTACCTACCTCACCACCAAAACCAAATGACTCACCTACTGCACTTAATATCCTAGAATCATTCAAACCTCTTGACCCTAAAACACCTGTAACACCTTTTTGTGAAACACTCTTAATTCCATCTGTTTTTAAGGCTGTACCTAGTCTAGGTATTTGCCTAGCAACTTGACCTATTAAACCTAACCCTACACCAAGACCATAACCTTGTGAAAACGCTTCAGGAGATTGAGTGAAGTCTACATTTTCTATACCCCCTAATTCTTCTACTTGGGTTTGAAAATTTTTTGCAGTTTCAAAAAAACCGAACTTAGAACCTGCTTTATCTAATTGATTAACAACTTTAGGTAGCTGTTCTTGAACTATTCTTGATGCAACTTCAGGTTTCATTCCTCTCTTAACTAAAGCATCAACGGTGTATTTACCTGCTCCTAGGATTGGTAGTTTTGGTAAAACCTTTGATGCACCTTTAACTATAGCACCTCCAACTCCAACCTCAGGCATAACAAAAAAGTCTAAGACTGTGCTTAAAACACCTGTAACAAATTCATTAGTATCTCCATCCTTATAATCTGTTATATTAAACATTGGCTCTGTAGTATACTTGTCTGCTGTAGGAATTATGGGTTCATCTTTACCCGTATACACAGGACCTGAAACAGGACCGGGAGTAGCACCACTACTAGCTATCATTCTTCCAATAAGACCTGTAAAAGAATCATCATAAGATTTCTCTAAAGTTCTTGGTATTGTTAATAAATCCTCTTCATCTGCTTCTTGAGAATAAAGCTGAGGAGTTTTTTTCCAATCCTCTAAAGAAGGAACAGAAACATCACCTGCTTCTATTGCTTTACCATAAATGCTTTGATATAATTGCTCGTCTAACTCTGTTGGCGTTAATTCTCTTTCAACAGGTTCGTCCGTTTGAACGGACTTAGATATAACCTCTAAAGCTTTTTCTTTTGTTATACCACTTTCATCAGGACTTATTGTCTCGGAAACATCCGAAGAGATAACTTCTTCCTGCTCTGTCGGTGTAACAGATTCCATAACATCCTCTTGAGAAATAGAAACGGACTCGTCTTTTTTTTTTACACCAACAAGTGTTGAAAATTCTTCTATAGACTTTTTGTATCCTTGTTCTTTAAATAAAGCATACGAGTCATTTAAAGCGTCAGGGTTTGTGTTTATAAGATTTACATATTCATCAAAAGATTTAGTATAACCTTTCTGTTTAAATAATTCGTAAGAATCCTTTAATGCCTGCTCGTTCATATCTTAATTTTAATAACTTGATGTATCTATTGATGTTGTATTGTCAGTATCTTTTTGCTTACTCTTAGGTAGTTTACCTGATTTAGATATTCTAGCAATAGTCTCAGTAGGAGTGTTAAGGTTTATAAAGCTATGTATTAATTCATTTGCATTAGGGTTACTTAAAGGTATAGTTATAGTTTTTTCGCCATCAGGGCTAGTGATTTTAATCTCATCTGAACCCATACCTGTTTCGTCAAATTTAAATAATAAATCACCATAAGCTAGTTCTAATTCCTCTTTAACCTTTTCTTCATTGTTAATATCTGCAGGGTTTAAATTATATTTATTGTCAACATAAGAACTAAAGTCTTTTAAAACTGTATTCTTACTTTTATCTTCCGTTTTTACTCTAGTATCTAACAATTTATTATTAAGCTTAAGCTTATCCTCATAATACTTAAGCTCTATATCTAACTTTTCTTGTTCAGTTTTAGCCTTAGCCATATCAGACTTATGTCTTTCATCACGCACTTCTATTATAGACTCTAAATTACCGATAGATATATCCATCTGCTCTAGCTCTTTTGGATTCTTTTTAGCTAAATGATTAATTAATTGCTTTAGCTTTTTATTATCTAAACCAAGACGCTCTAACTCTAATGGAGTTTTTTGAGCTACAATTTCTATTCTTTGTTTATCTCCTTCAACTTTTGTTTCAAGCTCCTCGAACTTCAAGTCTCTAGTTCTATTATAATAATTAATTTCATTTCTTAACTGTTCATTAGCTAAGTCTTGTGCCTCTCTAACATTCTCCTCTGCTCTTGCTGTCTCAGTAACACCAATCTTAGAATCAATAGCACTTCTTAATATAGTAGCCGCTTCTTCTTCTTGCTTTTTAGTAAGTAATGGTTGGGTTGCACCACTGTTAGGATTTGTAGGGTCAGGGACTAGATATATAACACCTTCTTCAGGCTTATCAGGCAACTCGTTTCTATCTAGTTCAACAAACTTATAGTCAACATTAGCTCTATCAGTTAGTATACTAGCCGCATTATGAGTGTTAACTAATTCTCTTTGAACTAAATCGTTAGTGGCTTTTATAAAGTTCTCATTTTTCTTTAAATCATCTATGTCTTTAACATTCCCTTCCATAAGTATCTTCTTATACTCATTAGTATATGAAGAACTTATGGTATCAGCAAACTTGTTAACGTCATACTTATCTATCTTTCTTTCTACAGTGTTTTTCAAAGTAAATATTGACTTTCTGTCATTCATGTCTGTAGACATAACAAGATTACCTGAGCCATCATCAACCATCTTAGCAACTGACATCTGACCTGTAAGAGGGTCTATATATATACTTGAGTTGGCAGGGTCACCAAAGGCTTGTATTTTTTCGTTTTGATAAATTTCTTCTGCTGATGCTAAGCCTGAGTTAGCTCTTTCTAAACTAGCTGCATAACTTTCATTAAATCTTTTTGATACATCAAACATATCCTCAGTACCCTGCTTAAGATTTGCACGCATAGACATATATTGTCTCAGAGGTAGCTGACCTGATTTAAGTTTTTTATCTAAATCAAGCATATATGCAGATGCATCAGAAGCAAATCTTGCCATCCTTTCATTAGCACCATCGTGCTGACCTTGAGGAGCATCATTAAAAGTACGTATATAATCACGTGATTCCTCGTCAAGCTTTATCTTTAAATCCTCACGTCTTTTTTGTTCAGCTAATAATTTTTCAGAAAGATTGCTACTTATTTCACCCCAATTAACAGGTTGAACAACCGGTCTTTCACTTTGCTTATAATATGACTTAGCCATTAATTTTACTTTATAGGACCATATAGCCCGTTATACATTAAAGCATCTTGCATTTGAAAATACTGTGGTGTTTGATTCGCAGGCAAGAACATATTCTGAGACTGAAAAGGAGACTGAAAGTTTCCTTGTATAGGTAATTGCATTGACTGAGGCACAATTGGTTGCTGAGGAAGTGAAGTTGGAACCGGAAGACTAGCAGGTGAAGAAACAGGGTCTAATGTAACAGCTTGTACATCACGATTGGTATCTACCTCACTGTTTGGACCGTAAAGCTCTGATGCTTGAAACGCTGCCATACCCATATTAGATAACCCTGCAAGACCTTGAGAAACAGCTTGATTAGATAAGTTCTGTGCTTGGGCAGCAGCTATACCTGCTCCCTCAGCCTGTGCTAAGTTAAGTTCTCTTCTAGCATCAGACAAATTTCGATTCTCTGTAGCAACCGCTGTCTCTAATGCTTGTTGGTCAGCTATTTGTTGAGCCGTAATATCTTGTTCAGCTTTTAGATTTTGTGCAAGAACTCTACCTGCTGTAGCAGATGCTAATCTATCAGATTCAGCACCAATCTCCATACCTTGAGCAGCTACCTGAGCAAGCCTTTCTCTCTGTATCTCGTAAGGTTGCTTAGCTATACTAAGCTCTTCTGCATAATTTTTATCAAGCTCTTTTGCTGCATCTGCAAACGCTTTATCTGCAGAAGCTTGAGCATCTTGTGCTAACTTGCTTTGTTTTGACGCTTGAGCAAAACTAGCTCCTGTACCTATAGCACTAATTGCTAAAGCTATTCCTGTTGCTACACCCATATTATAATACTTTAATCATTTCTTTATTATACGAATCACCCTGAGTATAACCTAAGCACTCATAAGTTTTTATAAGACCATCGTGCTTTATCAGAGCATATGTAAAACCTTTACCCATACCCTTAGCCATATTTGTTAGGCTATCTATGAGTAACTCTATAGCTTCTTTTCTGTTTGGTTTTACTCTATATTGTTTATTAGATATAATCCAATCTACCCACGCTACTTTAGAGTTTGTGTTATATAAAAAACCTGCACAAACAGGTGTGTCACCATCATAAACTATAATACCACCTTCACCATCTTGAGGTAAGAACTCACGCATCGGTGATTCCCATCCCCAATCTTTCCACCATCCGACAAGTATATTGTCGTAGTCCTCGTATTTTAATGGTATTATATTGAATTTCATTTATCAGCAAAGATACTAAATTTAAGGATAACTTTTAATTACGTCAGACTCTATAGAAAATAACTCACTTGCAGTAGTTACTACTGATGGTAAACTCAAAGTTATTTCAGCATAGTGACCTGATACCCCTGTAGATTCTGCTGCTGAATTTTTAGCTGCAAATATAAAGTCATTAGCAACCGGTGCATTACCCGAACCAACCGTAGTATCTATAACTACAGTTGTTGTCTCTGCTACTTGGTCTGTTGTGATAGACGTTATCCTACCTCCGTATGTAGCGAATGTATCACCTGATGACGCAAAGTATATGTAGTCATTTATATTTACAGAGCTACTAATATCTATATTAATATTAAAAACTATTGATGTAGCGTTAGCGGGACCTGAAACACTCGTGCATTCACCTATACCTCTAACACTTCTTGATTTATAATCAGACGCTGAAAGAGACGGTCCTGAAGAATCTACACCGTCATTACGTAGATAGGCAAAGTATTGACCTTCTTTATTTTCAAAAGACCCACTATTAACGGTACTGCTCTGAGAGCCTATATCAGTACTTAAGTCAACAGCCCAAGCGTGAGTAGATTCTAAACTTATAGTTTTAAACACCTTATTCTCTAATGGTTGTTGATTTATAATAGTAGTTATTTCTGACCCTGTAACAACTCCATAAAATGTATTACGAGCAATATTAGTATTATGTCTATATAGCTGACCTTTATTGAAACTATATAAATAGTTATTCATTCCTATCATAAAGTCAGGGTAAAAACTATAAAAAGATGGAAAACCCTTAGAGCTTTCGCTATATGTTAATGTGTAATTTGCCATTTTAACAAGATTGTATTTCTGTTACTAATCCTCCTTGAACTCTAAAACTCCCATATTGCGTTGTTATACCTTCTAAAGATGTGCCTACAGCTCTATAATAACCATCACCCGTAGTTATACTAGCAACGGAATTATTAAATATAAAGTCACCCACAGCTAAAACCCCACTTGTCTGAGACCTTACAGGTCCTATATATCTTGATACACCCATCACACTTGAGCAAGCACTAGAATGAGAGCTTTTACTCCCACTTGTGCTAATTAAAGTTAATGGCTGAGGACAACTTACTGATAATATAGGTCCAACACCAACGGTTGACGAGCCACAAGGTAGAATAAATTCAATATCTAAATAATCATTTGCAACGGTATTTTTAGGTATATATCTTATAAGGTTACCCGCACTATATGAAGCAAAACCTGTAGCTAATTTATTAGTAGTAAGTAGACCACCGGCGTTACCCACTTGCTCCCATAATCCTGATACACTATTAAAGTGTAGTTTTGGAACATTAATTAATGCAGTGTTCCAATTAGAACAATTTGATGTACCACCACTAGACTGAGTCCAAAAATAAGATAGAACAGTAGGGAGCGGTGCTTGATAAAGGTTAACACTAGCAAGAGCAGCAGAACTTGCAAAACCATTGTATTTAACACTATTAAATTGTAAATCTACACCAATAGGTTTAGTAGACACACCTCTTATCTCAACCTTTATAGCACCTATATCGCTACCAAAAGAAACAGAGCCTCTAAGCGTAGCAGGTCCTGTAAAATCAGAAGGAGGAGAAAAAAGAACTTCGTCAGAACAACTAGTTGTGCAAGATTCGCAATTATTAGAAACATCACCCATCAATATTTGTCCTGATGAATTAGGAGTAGATAACTGCTGTCTAATAACAACACCATCACTATAGTAACCGGATGGAGCTAATGTAGTCATCTCTTCATCAGTGTAAACTGCTGATGCACTTGATAAATTTGATGCGTTTATATAAAATGTATTAAAAGTTCCCATAATTTATTATTAAGTACAATCACATTCAACAATTTGTATTTGAATACCGCTCGTTGCAGGTGTTACAACAGGAGTCGTTTGAGAGCAAATATCTATAGTATTCTTACCTGAACTTAATGATGTGCTTTGAGTAGCACCATTTGTATCCGTATAAGAAATTGATACTGTTTCAGTTCCACCATTTTGTATTCTGTATTTAACATTTGTCTGAGCACAAGCACATTCACAACAAACATCTTGAAGAACAGTATCACTACAAAGGAATTTGGATGGGTTCGCTCTAAGGTCCCAAACTAAATATAAATAGTCATAACTACCTGTTGGTACAGTAAAGTTTGCAATAGTTGTATTACCCGATACTGAAGGTGTAAACCTATTTGAAGCTCCACCTGACTTTATAGCTGCTAATAAAGCATTTATTTGAGTAGTTGTGTTATTATATAAAGTATTAGTAGCAAGCATTAAAAATTTATCCCCTGAGCTTATATTATATGAATCAGTACTATATTTTATAGCTCTCATAATTAAATCCTGACCTTTTATAGGTATACTACCTTCACCTTGAATGCCATCAAATACTTGATAATAAGACCTTTTTAAATAATCTGATGAGTATTCAAATGAAACAGGAACTTCAGGAGAGCCCACATAAATAGTTCCATCAGTATATCTCCAATTATGGTGTATACTACTAAAAGTATCTTGAGGGCTAGTTAAAACAATATCAACAACACTCAAAGGATTACCAAGAACACACTTAGTTGTTAAGTTAAAATCAGCAGTACCGTTACTAGCTGTAACAGTTACCGTATATTTATTTACATTTCTTTTATTTTTATTAAAAGTAACACTACCAAGACCACTAATTGCTTGATTTATAACGGTTGACCCATCCCAATTAACTTCTATGTCTACAGGTGCAGAAGTAGGAACTTCAAATTGTATACTTACATCACCTATACCTGACTGAGTCTCAACGCAAAAACTAGATACTGCGTTACTTTTTAAAATAAATGATTGTTTTTGACCGCAAGGTATACATTTCTCTGTAGTAGGAAGTTCAATATTATTATTAGATAATACATACTCATTCATGTACGGGTCGTAAGCACCTAACTTTTGAGTGTTAAAATTATCTTTAAATAAATCTCTAAACCAACTTCTCATGCCTGCATCAGATATAACAATTAGCTGCTCAGAAGAACCTGAAGCTCCTTTTAGCTGTATTAAAGCACCTCTCTTAGCATCAGCAAAAAACTTATCGTAACCATAAGCTACAAAACTTTCAGTATTATGGCTTATTCCGTACTCTTCAATTCTAGCTACTTGCTTACCTAAAACCTCAGGGACAGATGTTAAAACATCACCACCTGCTGCGTCAGATAATAAATTCTTACCTGAGAGCACATAAGATATTTTATCTTCTTGAAGTGCTAATACATCAGTTTCTCTTGCGTATATTTTATTTAAAGCACCAAAAGAATCTTCTAATGACTTAAAGTTTGCTAACCCTAAGTTAAACTCATTAAGTCTATTTAAGTTAGTCTCATCATTGTATATACCACTGTAAGTAATATCACTATCTCTATGAACTTCCTTGTAATCTTGTTCAGAAATAGTTGTTACTCTATTTCCAAGCTGCATAGACTTTCCTTTTATAGAATCTCTTATGGTAAAACTTTCAACACCATTACCAAAAGTAAAGCAGTTTGCAAACCTTAAATGAAGTATTGCAGGTTGAGAAGATGATTGGTCTTGGTCTTGAGCATCAGCAAAATTACCTCCATCAAGATGGTATCCCGTAGATGTGTCAATAGGGTATGTATCTTGACCCTCATACCATACATCAGGTAAAGACTCTGAAGGCTCAGTTTCAAATGCTATAACACTACCACTTCTAAAAATTTCAAAAGTAGCTTTAATTTTTGCATCACCCCCACTACCCGAACAAGATTGCATTCCTGTCATAATAAATTTAATCTCATCAGTAGTTGCGTCTCTAGCCCATTGGTATCTGTTAGTAGTGAAAGAAGCTCCATCTATAAAGTCATTTATTTGAGATTGAGTTGTAAGGTTTCCTGATATATATTCATTATTAACACTCGAAGGTGTTCTTTCTCCCGAATCAATAATATCACCTATGTTTTGACCATTCCACCAAGCAATTATATCAGGATATTCAACAGGTGATATAAATTCTCTTACTAATTTGTAACTTCTGTATTCACAACCAAAAGGTCTTCTATTTCTATAAAAATCAAAATTAATATTTATCCTTGTACCTGCAGGAATATTTTGTTGTGTAAAGTTACCTGAGTCATCTTCTGTAGAAAATCCTTTATACTGAAGAGAAACTCTTTGACCACCTGAGTTTTCTTCTGCCGATTGCATTCCCGGCAATATATCAGTTCCATTAGTTTTTGAAGTTGAAAAGTTATTAGCAAGCATTTTCATATAAACACCTGCAGGAGATTCTACACCTGTCAAAAAGTTTTCACTTTGAGACTTTTTTTCTAAAACAGTAGCCTTAACTAATCTATTTAAAGCATCTAAAGAATCTTTTTTGACTATTAAAACATCACCTTCCTCAACCTTTTGAATATTTTCACCTTCTAAAAGAAAATAAGTGTGACCATCAGAAGTATCTGTATAATAGAACCTAGAATATATTGTCTCATACTTTTCACCATCAGGTTTAATTACAAACTTATATCTTTTAGCAAAGCTAGGTGCTAACTGAGTAGTTGGTATAGTAACCTTTATTTTATTCTGACTAACACTATTTTCACTTGGTATTTTAACGGTATTATCTTGACTTGTTAAAGCTGTTGTAGCTCTATTAAATTCATCCATATACACAATACCAACCTGATAGCCTCTATTACTATGTAAGCTTTCAGGAACAGCTATTTTTTGAAATGCAGCTTCTGCTGCAGTTATATCATAGTACTCATAAATAGTATTTGACGCACTTGGACTTGATGTGTCTGAAGTGTAAGACATAGCTAAAATACTAATTACAATAGTTGTATTGTTTTCAACTGTAACTGTTATAGGTTGGTCTGTGCCTGTAATACCACTTTTATATTTATAGTATGGAATACCGTTAATATCAGATAGGTCATTTTTTAATAAACAATTAAAATTATCAGTAAAACTAGTACCACTACAAAAATTGTTAGCGACAGTTTCTATTTCACTAGATAAACCTATTGCTGATTGAAACTGATTACTTTCTATAAGCTCCTCTATAGAATCATAATCTTTACTTAAGGTAAAACTAAATCCCATAGCAATATTTTCATTTGTCTGCGTAGGTTTGGGAGTAGGATTTCCATTAAAAATATTATGGCTTACATTAAAAGAAAAGCTTAATGTAGAGCCACTAACTAAATCATTATTTATATCTTCTAAATCTACCTTAAAAGTACCTTTTGATGTTACATTGCCAAATAAAGAATATGTTTTATTTATAGGTGTTTCAGGATTTAATAATGTTGTTGAAATAGTTCTTTCTTCAAGCTCTGTAAAATAATCAATATTAACTCCATCTCCATTTCTAGTTAAATCATATCCATCAACATAATTACCATACATTAATCGGTTACCCATTAATGTTTGAGTTTTAGCTTTTAATGGAACATTATCATATAATCTTAATATCTCACCTGATGATAAAACTGTAAATATTTTGTTATCAGTAAATGTGTAGTTGTAAACTGTACTATCTAAGTAATTAAATTTAGTTTTATTTATTTTTTCAACAACTCTTATTTGAGGTGAGTCTGACTCTTTTACTAATATTTCTATATTTTTAACTCTACTTTCTCCTGAATTAAACTCAACATTTACAGTTGTAAATGTATTTGTCATACCCTCATTTAAATTAGTTTCAACAGATAAATTAAAAATATTTGGGCTAAATACAGGGTTACTAAATACAGATGTAGCAGAATACTCGTTATCATCATATTGATACCTATAACCAAAACAAATAAATCTTTCTTCTAAATAAGGATTTGATTCATTAGTTTTAACACCTGTTACTATTGGTGCTTGAGAAGGTGGCTTAACTATTACTTCTATATCCTGAGATGGAAAACCATCATTAGCACTAAGGCTAGTTGGGTATGGATAGTTTTTATTTACATTTATTTTTCTTGGAGGGTTATAGTTGTCTGTAAAAAATAATAAATCACCAACCATGTTAACCTCAGTAATTAAATATTGAGGGTTAAAATTTAATGTTGTGTTAGTAGGGTCATTTTCATTCTTAAAGCTAACTATGTGATACTCAGTACTCTGAGTTCCTACATTATATGAAACAATTAAATCAGCTTTGCCTGTGGATACAGAAGGTTGATTACTGTCATGTATAAACCAATATATTGTTTCATTAGCACCATCTTCAAAAGCTCCTATACATTTTGCATTGTCACTTAAATTATATTCAGTTGCACCAAAAACACCTAAGTTTATTGTTGTTAAAACCTCATTACCTTTTGTTGATTCAACAGAACCAACTTCAGATTCTTCGGTAGAACCAAGACGAACATTCATTGCATCTACATATTCACCGTTAGGTATAAGTCTTTCATCGAGAGACTTATTCATTCTCCCTTTTATAAAATGCCTTTTACTTTTCGCCATATTACTTTATCCACTTAGATTGACCACGTAGATTCATAAGCAATCTACCCGGATGAATATTACTCATTCTAATTTTTGCATTTCTTAACAACGCAGATTTTCTTCTTTGTGCTCTTCTAACAACATATTCTTGAACACCAAGTTTACTATTTAATAAAGCGTATTCAACATAAGCATATATGTAATCTTCAAATAGTTTATTTACAGAAACTAATGAGTCATCCCCACTTTCCATACCATCAGAAACATACTCTAAAACTACAAGTTCACCTGCCATTGTAGAATCAAAATTAATAACGCCTGAGCGTTTATCTATTTTAAATGTAGGGTTACAGTTGGCAGTCTCTGAATTTAATCCGTAACGAGCTCCTACGGTATAATCAAAATACCATTTTCCATCACAACAATATCCTTCTTTATTGTCAAAAGGACTTTTATCATTTAAGTATATACTTTTTTTACTTCCTGTAATTCTGTCAATATCTAATTGTGAATATTCAGGACTTAAAGCGTTTCCGTTTTCATCAAAAAGTATGTCATAATTATTGTCTTGTAAATAACCTTTTGCTGAAGTTAAGTTAATATTTTCAGTTAATGGCTGCAATAAACCATTCTTGTTTAAAGAAACTCTAACCCAATTAACATAATCAGCCGGTAAAATAAATCTGCAAGTATCATTAACTTGAAGCTCTAAAGCTTTTATTTCTTTAAAAGCATCATAGTTTAATTCTTGGATACCTCTTTTAGCATGAAATAATATTTTAAACCTTTCTTCATTATTTACTAATGAGTGGTTTCCTTGATACATAAGCATAAAATTATTTACAATATCTTTTAAGCTAACGTATTGGTAAGAACCCCAATTTTTATCTTTAGGGCTGTTACCGTCATTTTCGTAATATTGATACTCAGTTAAATATGCCATTATTTTTTACTAGTTTTTTTCTGTGTATTTTGTAGATTACCTTTCATTTCTTCATTGTTTGCAAAAGACATAACCATAGGTTCTCTAATTTCTAATCCTGCGTACTTTAATATATTATTAACTAAATCATTAAAGTAATCTTTTGGCAATTCAAAGTCTTGGTAATCAGTTGCTGATGCGTTAAATATAGGAGCCTGACCTATTAAAGTACTGTTATAAGTCCAAACAGGGTCTTTAGGGTATCTTACATATCTACAAAGAACGTCTGTAGCACCATTAATTGTGTTAGGATAAACGCCTAATTGGTCTCCTGTAACAACATATATTGGAAAAGACTTGCTAGGTTTTGTAATTGAAGATGAGTTTAAAACATCTAACTTTCCACTATCAACTTTTTCAGCTTCATTTAAAAATACATTATTTGAATAACAACTTATACTATTTATATAATAAAAATCAGAACCTGTTGTTGCTGCTGAAGGCATATAATAAAAGTTTTGATTAGCACTAACTTGAGTTAAATTTATATTAACTAAAAACAAATCTATTACTTCACGTATATTTTTAGTAATATTAGCATAATCTGTCCCGGACCTTCTTACATTTTCTAAATTTATCTGAGTGTTATATTGGTAAAACAAGTTTTCAAATATTTCTAGTTGAGCTTGTTTAGCGTACAAGTTAAAATCAGACGGTGAAAGATATCCGTAGTTGTTTTTATTTAAAGCGGCAAGAACCGTACTTCTTACTGAATCTATCATTTTTAAATATTTTTACAAATATACGCAAAAAAAAAGAGCCCTATAAAAGAGCTCTTTATATATAGTATTAATCTATTAACTCAATCTATAAAACAACATTCCTATATCTGAAGTAGGAGTAAATTCTGTTTTTTTAGTATATGAACCTCTTAAAGATTCATCTACAATATCAATAAATTTATTAGCCATTTTTTCATTATTTGCTGCTCCTACAGTTAAAACATTATCAGATTTTCTATAATAAAATATTCTATATTCATTTTCTGTTGAATCATCACTAGCAACCATTAGCCTTATATAAGACCCATGGGCAGAAGAATTACTAACTTCAAAATATTCAATGTTCTCAGGCTCAAGATAAATAGTCATTGTTTCAGAAGGTCTTACTATTACATATTTATCACCTGTTGAAAATCCTGAAGCGTTAGTTTCAAATGTTATTGTATTTTCGTCAACTACAGTATCTACAACAAATAATTTAACATTTGTGTTTGTAACAGGAATATATTTATATATTAAATCACCTGCTTGAACACCTTGAGTTGCAAAACTAGCTGAACTATCTATTAATTGAGTTGCACTATCACTAGTAGCTGCTTTGGAAGAACCTAAGCTTGCTACAATTTTTGGCATTTTAATTTTTATAACTGACATATTTTTTTATTTAAAAATCTATTTCCACCACAGTAGGTGCGTTAGGTATTTCAAAAATATTATTTGTAAGAGAAGAAGTTTTTGCTTCATATATAGTGTCTATCAATTGTTGTGCTTCCTTAACTCCACCTTCAAGCTTTACAATAAAAGGAGTTTCTCCTAAATAAACAAGTTTGTTTGAAATGGTCACATCAATTTCAGTGCTTCCCATTGCAGTAATGATTGCAAAATTTACATTTGAAACATTTAAAAGTTTAGGACCTAATATTTCGTCATCAACATTTAATTTTAAAAACTTAGTCATAAGAAAATTTTCTTAGTTTAATATAAGCACAAAGATAATAAAAAAAAAGGAAGCATTTCTGCTTCCATTTTTTACTTGGTTTCAAGTATTTTATCTAAATATGATAGAGTTTCTAACCCCTCATCACTTTGAAGATATGAGCTTATTGAGTGAACAGGGTCATCGCCAAATGGTATTACTAACATTCGTTTCTTATTAGTTGGTGTGTTAAAATACACCTCACTTTTATTCTTTCTAAATGTAAGAATACTCTTATCAATAAATGTTTTAACCTTAGCGTCCATACTTAATGAAGCATCCTTAGCTAATGCCATAAAGCCTTTAGGGTCATCCTTTGCAAATATTAATATATCTCTTCTTAATTCTGAAGATGTTATAGTGCTTGGGTCTGTACCAAAAGCTACTTTTGTTATAGCTTCAATTTGCTCTATATCTAGCTCTCTAGCCATTATTAAAGCATCTACCTCTAAGTTTAGGTCTTCAACAATATCAGCAGCATCTTTAGCTTTATCTACCCTAACATATATTTTATCAAGTGCAGGGTGACATTCTAAAAACTTTTGTAAAGCTTGATTTTCTTTTTTTACGTGTAAAAATCCGTCTATAAATTCTACAGGCTCTAATATTACATTACCGTCCTGCTCGTCAACGAATGGTGAGTTTTGATTCCTTGCATACCTTAGCTCTCTGTTCTGACCTGTATCATTATCAAACCAAAGCAAAGGTTGTCTTTTAGTACTTTTAGACTGTATTATAAGAGATAGCGGAGTAGCTTCTCTTTTAAGTTTGTAGGTTACATCTACAAGTGTATTTTTTTTCATTTGAGTAAAATTTAATTTAATTTAAAAAAAGTAAAGAGAGTCCGTTTAAACGGACCCTCTTTTATTTATCATCTTATTGCTCGAATAAGAAGAAGTTGTTTGCACCCATAGTACAACAAGCTCTCTCAGATAGGAAGTGAACTTCCATAGCATCTAAGTCAGAGTTCATAGCACCACCGGCAGAACCTATCATCCACGTCTTGTAACGTCTGTCTTCAGTTTCTGAAGCTCGGTAACGTACGTGTAAGAATGGACGCTTAGCGTTTTTACCTAACACTTGGTCATACACAGTAGTAGAACCTGCAGGTACTAATAATCCATTGATACGCCCTGAACCTGAATTAGTACTCATGTTACCTCTCATTGTAGGGTCATTTAGGTATTTCCAATCAGACTTGTAGAAGTCATAACCTCTACGGAATCCTGAGAATCCTAAGTTAAGTGCCATATCTCGGTCATTGTCAAATAGACCGTAAGATGTACCACCATCACCATAAGAGTTTTGAGCAGCTAACATATCGTCAATGTCAAAAGAGAACTGACGGTCAACGAAAAGAACATTCTCTTCGATAGCTCCTTGCTTATCTAAACGCTGAACAATAGTGTCAAAGTTTGTTAATGAAGAAGGGTTAGCACCTGACCATAAGTTACCTCTAGTTCCAACAACATGGAATATACCGTCTGTACCATCAGCTAAGGCAGCATTAGTTGTGTTAGCCATAGGAACTGCTTCTAACATAGCTGTTTCTAGGTAGTCGTCAAAACGTAAACGAGTTTCGTGCTCTGACTTTAAGTACCATAGGTAACCTGTTGCACCATTCTCAGTAGTTACTTCAACCCAACCAATTTGAGCCATATCAGAACCTGATACTGCGTACTTATCTTTAATGATAATTGGCTTACACTCAAAAATGTTGTCTTCAGCTTCTAAAGAACCTGACATACCCGAAGTACCTTTTCCAAACTCAGAACCGTAAACAAATACACTTAAAGTATCATTAGAAGCAAATGTTTGACCGGTTGATTCATAGTAAGCAACATCAAATGTTTTAGCACCTGAAGCAACAGCAGTTACAATAGCTTTGTTACCACCTGCACCATCGTTGTCATAGATGTAAACAGTTTGACCTACACGTATAGCTTGCTCACCATTTGCTGCTACAGCAGCATCTGAAATAGTAATTTGAGCTGTAGGTTGACCTGCAGCTTGGTCTGAACCACAATCAACGTATTTTGTATGTAAACGACCTTGCTCAGCCCACTTAATAAGGTCTGAGTTAGAAGGCATCTCTGCACCTACCATACGTAAGAAAGAAGAAACTGAACGATTTCCGTAACGCTCAAATTCTTTCTCATAGGTGTCAGGCAAATATTGACTTAAAAAGTCAAAGTTAGTAATATAATTACTAGCCAACGCTGTTTGCGTTGAACTTGGAGTTAAATTAAACCCCGGACTTGCTAATACTGACATAATTTGTCTTTTTAAATATTAAAAATTATTTTCTACTTCTAATCTTTAAACCACGACCTGAGTCATTATTTAAAGACCTATATGTTGTTCCTGATTTAGGAGTCGATGCAGGAGCATTACGAGTAGTCATATTAATATTTTTAGTCTTTCTCATAACATCTTCTGTTGCACTTGACCGACCTTGCTCATAAAAAAACTGAGCAAACTTTTCAGGATTCATTGCAACCGCTAGAGCTCTATGGTATCCTACAGCGTCATTCATCAAGCCGTTTTCATCTAAGTATTTATTTACAAAATTCATAGGTGAAAGCTGAGCTTTCTTAATTTCTTCTGCACTACCGGGATTAAAAGTAATTTTGTCTTCTCCAATACTGAACTCAAAACCTTTGAACTCTTGGTTAAAAACTTCATCTGTCTTCTTGGTAAACCATTCAGACTTTCTTTTAGTTTCCTCTTGCTGTGTAGCAGCATCATTTATATATTGCTTGTATGCTTCAAACTCTTTCTTCTCAGCATCCGACATACCGCTATCTCTTGACTCAAGAGGTTGCTTATACATATCTTTTTGCTGATTGAAATAGCTTTTAGCTTTTGCAATCATTTTTTTCTTTGCTAACTTCTTTTTTCTAATTTCTGATTCTTCATCAATATCATTATCGAAAGAATAATCTTCCATAAGCATATCAATATCTTCATCATCTAAACCTTCTTCAGTAGCTTTTAAATATTCTTTTAGCAAAGCATCAGGATTCATATCATCAAAATTACGTTGTAACTTAACATAATCTTCGATACCTCTTCCTGTTTCTTTTTTGTACTTAAAATAAGCAGCTACATCCTCAGGTAATTCATCTTGAGTTTCTCTCTCAGCAAACAAATCATCTATAGATGTAATCTCCTTATTATATCTATTTCTAATATGTGAAAGAACTTGCTCTTCTGTGAGCTCTATTTCTTGAGGTTCTTCTTGAACCTCTTCTTTTACTTCTGACTCAACAACAGGAGCTTCTTCATTTGAAACTTCTTCCTTAGGTGAATCATCATTTAAACTTTCTTCGTGCTTTTTTAAAAGCTCCTCTTCAACTTGTTGAACTGATTTTTCTTCAACTTGTCCGAGGTCTCTAACTTTAATTTCCATTTGATTTAATTTAGTTATGCAAAGTTAAACAAAATTTATTTATCTTTTAGACGTGTATTTTTTAGTAACCTTACCCGCCTTAGTGTTAGGTACAAACTGCTTTTTACCTCCACTTCTTTTCTTTTTCTTAGCAGTCGCAGCTCTTTCAGCTTTTGACATACTTCTAGCTTTTGCTAGTGGTAGACATCTGTCAGGATTCTTTTTATTTTTACTAGTACCACAAGCTCCTTTTATAGAGCCATCAGTTCCAATACGAACCCATTTTTCTTCTCTCCATTTTTTTAATTCGCCCATAATTATTTTAAAAGACCTGCTTGTTTATATGCTTTCTTTAAAGACTTTTTAGGCAGTTCATTTATATGATAAACATACACACTATTTTTTGTATGATTTTTACCTGACATAAGTTTGCCTTTGCCATCTTTATGAGTCAATCCTTTATAGATTGTTCCATCTTTTTTAAAGTGAGGTACTCCTTTCATATTAATAAGATTTTTTTTCTTTTCCGTAACCCGGGTTATTTCTTAAACTTCCACTCATTTGATTTGCAAAAGAGTTAGCTTGAGCTTTACCTGTTGCACTGTAAGGAAATTTTTTTGTTTTCATCTTATTAGTTACCGGACATTTGTACTTAACTGTAGGCATTTTTTTTCTTTTTTCTTAGTTTAACGAAATCTGACTTGGTAATTTTATCGTAAGGCTTAGTAAGCTTAGCAATTTTCTTTTGTCTATTAGTAAGTTTACTCATTATTTTTTGGATTTTTTAGCGTAGTTAGGGTCTTTACAATATTTACTTGCAGCCATATTTGCATATGCTGAAGGGTATTTATCGAATGTTCTTTTAGCCCAAGCTATTCCCGCAGGGCATATCTTATTTCCTTTTGTTCTTCCTTTAGTAGCCATTATCGTGGGTTAAATTCTGAAAAATCAAATCCATCTAAAGAATCTTCATTTGACTCAAAGTTCTTAGGAGGTAGATTGTTTTTTCTTTGGTTTATTAATTGACTCTGCTGAGTATTTTGCTGACTAATTCTTTCGCTTTTAGCCTTTTCTCTTTTACTCTCTCTTTGGCTTAATGCTTGCTCATCAATACCTCTTAGTTGCATATTAAGCTGAAACTCTTTATCCATAAGTTGAGTTTTAAGCATAGCCTCGTTTTTCATCTTTTCAATTTCAAAAGCAATCTCTGCTTGTTTAAGCTGCATCTTAGCTTGCGACTCAGCTTGAACTTTTTGCATGGCTGTTTTTGCTGCCAATTCTTGAGACTTTAATTGTTGCTGAGCTGTTATAGCTTGCTTTTGCATAGCCATCTTTTCATCTCTTTCTTGCTTTTTAATTCTCTTAACCTTAAGTAATTGATTAGCAAGTTTAATATTTCTAAGTTCTCTTATATCAATAGCATCCTCTAAATTAATATCCTGTTTAGATAATGCCATCTGTATATTCTGTTCTAGCTGAGCTCTTTCTTCTTCATCAGGAGAAACTTCTATAAATATACCAAAGTCATATAAATATAAATCTTTTATATCTTTTAATATAGATACATTGTATTTACCTATTTGATTTATAAACTCATCTTTAAAATCAGCATACTCTAAAATATCAGAAACTCTGTAAGTCAAAGCTTCAGCAATACTTCTATATATGTATAAGCTACCATCAAGAATGTGTCTTGTAGCAGTATTTGAATTAAGTGCTGCTAACTTCTGAATACCTACTAAAGAGTTAGGGTCAGGAGTTGAACCATCTCTAGCCTCATTAAGACCGGTTACGGCTCTAATCATACCTAAGTAATGATTGTAGTTGTTAATAAGCATATTTGCTTTACTTGCACCTGAGTTTGATGTTAATTGTTGAATAGGAATTTTACCTTGATTGTATTCACCATCTTGAGTATAGCTTCTACCAATTACACTACCTGTTTGGAAATACAAACGTAGTGCATCTTCAGGATTATAAGAACCACCTGTACCTAAATCAACTTCATTTAATCCGTCAGCATCTATATATACACCATCAGGTACTGTTCTAGCAATAACCTGTTGAAGCTTTAAGTGTGTTATCTGTATTAAGTCTGCAAAAGGAATCATACGTCTTACTAAAGACTCAATATTACCTTTATACATACGAGGAGCTACTGCAACATAATTAGGAATAGCGTGTTGACTTGCTGATTTAGGTCTTACCATATTCTCAGCCATATCCCACTTAAGTATTATGTTAGTACCCATAACCATAACACCCTCATACCAAACATCAATAGTTTTTTCCATCTTCTCAAAGTTGCCCTCTTCCATCATTTCCGTAGGAGGATTGAATTGGTCATCTTTTTCTATCATCTTAGAATTACCATTATCATATACTTTTTTCTTATAAACCATCTTCTTAGTTGTTTTATAATTAAAGTACATAACAGTAGCTGTATCTTTATAAAAGATATCGTTCTGTTGAAACTGAGCTGTATTATAATAATTGTACCAACTTTGAGAGTATTTAGATATTTTTTCTAAATCTTCATTAGTTAATGTTGGGTCTATTTTTTTTAATTCTACAATAGGGAGTGTTTTTACCTCACCCCAATAAAAACAATCTTTAAAATGAGGGTCTTCAGTATAGCTATATACAACATTTGCAGGGTCAACATAATCAACTTTAACTCCCGCTCCCGGTAAAAATTCATGCTTTGCAATACCTAAACCTAAAACTGTTAGGTCATAGTCAAATCTTTTTCTAAGGTCTGAATATTTATTATCTGCTAAAAGAGTGTTAATAGCTTCTTCTTCAGCTATCTCTATAGCAGGTTTATAATTAAGGTTCATGTATAATGAAAGCTCTTCATCATTTTCAGGTAAATCATCGGGGTCCATAGTAAATGGATTTACACCGGAATTTTCTTTTATAGTGGTAAGAATATCCTTAGCTACCATTTGACCTTGTATCATATCTTGATACTTACTTCTTTTTGATTGAGACATAGCGTCTTCAGCGTATGCACTAACCTTAAACATTCGGTCCTGCATACCATTAACAACAATATCAACAAACTTTGGTAAAATAGGAACAGGAGTCCAATCAAGGTTTAAATAAGAAAGGTCACCATCTACTGCAAGCTCATTTTTATACTTGCCAATTGATTGCTCTCCACGAGCATATAATCGTAACCTATGAAAATCTCTAAATTGGTCGTAATACCTACAAGAACCACCATCTCTTTTAAACCACTCATATTGAATAGCCTGACCTATCTGAAGCCCAAATTCTTTTGTAGCTTTTTCAGAATCAGAAACAAATTGACTTGGAAATCCTGAAGGTGATATGTTAACATTTACCTCTTCCATTTATTATATTAATTCACTTATTGAACCTTTGTTGTTGTATCTTGCAAAGGTAACACTTATTTTTGACTGTTTTTGTTCGGGTTGATATAACTGCTTCTGATTAGCCATAATAGCTAAACCTGAACTAATAGACGCATCAAACTTTGTTCTATTTGTAATATCAAATTTTGCCCAATCTTCTAGCGTTCTCATAAATGGCATACTACCCATATCATCAGGGTCTCTATATGTACCACTTAAATCAATGCCTACATATTTTTCTATGTAAGACTCTATAGCTGCAGCGTGTGCTTGTTTTACATCTTCAGATGAGTTAGGTATACCACCTAACTCTTTTTCTGTCTTAGAAAGCTTGTTATACACCTTGTCAGGTCTATTCATAGAGTAACCCCTATAACCTCTATTTTTAAAATGATAAAGTAATCTAGGTTTGTTGTTCTCACAAAGAAGAGGCATTCCGTAAAACACGCAAGCCATAAGAACATCTTCAAAAAATATTTCTGCCGTCTGAGGTCTTGCTATATATTCTAAGAAAAACTCATTACTAGGAGCTTCATCCATATTAAATTTTGTAAGACCGTGAAGAGCACCATTAGAACCTTTACCTCCTACAGTACCTGATATATCATAAGAGTCACAACCAAAAGAACCTATATGTTCATTTGCCGGGTACTTCATACCTCTTTTAGAAATAAACTTGTTTTGTAAATTTTTATTTGGCATCCAACTAATTAAAAACCTACCCCTCTTATCAGGACTAAAAACAACTTCAGTATCTTTTTGTCCATTCTTCCAATGAAAAGAACCTCTTGTAACATGACGTTCCAATATTAAAGAGTCATTGTAATCTATTTGTTGGTATATTTTTGTTAAGTTAAATAATGCTTGTTTACTTTCATCTCTAAATGCGTGAGACTCTGTTCTAGGAAATTGTCTATAAAATTCATTCAAAGCATCAGCATCGTTTTTTAACGACTCTACTTCAGCTTCCCAATAGTCAACAGCACCATTATCAATCATTTCATTATCAACACCTAACAAAGGTTTAGATGGTTTCTTAAATACAGGCATTCCATATCTATCTATAAATCCTTCCATATTCCATTCCATAGGAATAAACAAGGCATACATACCACTTTTAGTTTGACCATTAGAGTTTCTTTCTAAAACATTTGAATCTTCGTATAGCTTTTTAAAATTACTACCACCCTTACTTAATGCGTTAGATGTAGAACCCATCATACATTTACCTATAATCTTACTACCTAGTCTTAAACAAGTTTTAGTAACCCTCCAATTGTTTAATATATTGTTAGGCTTTATCCACTTACCACTCTCATCGTGAACTAATAATAAAAGTTTTTCACCATCATAAGAGTTGTCATCTGTGTTTTTCCAATCTATTGTAGTATCAAGACCTTCAAGCTCTTCCGATTCATTTTCATACATATTCTTTTTTGTAATCTTAGATGCAGGAATCCTAAAAGCTAATTCAGTTTTAGGTTTATCCATACCATCCATAATAGGTTTAAAAAAGAAAGGTAGCCTACTATTTATAGGTACTACTTTATCTGTAAACATTTTCTTAGCATCACTACCTGTTTTAGATAATATACCTACTCTTGAGTCACGTGCTAATGTACCTGTATTTACCGCTTCTGATGAACCCATAAAAGAAAAACCTGAACGTCTTATTTTTAAGTAGGTCATTCCAAAAGACCTTTTATCAGCTTTACAAGCTTCCCAAAAAATAAAAAATATTCTATTAGCTTCACGGTAGTCAGGATAACCAACGTCAATTGAAGTCCATTGAAGATACATATAATGAGAGCCGGTTATATAAACAGGGTCGCCACAGTTCATAAACCAATAACCATCTTCTCTTCTATCAAATTCATTTTCAACATAATCAACCCACCTATCTTTAAACGAAGACGGCATCTCATTCCATTGAAATATTGAATTTATTTTACTAAGTTCTTTTGGATAAATTTTTCTTTCCCAATACTGCTCTTTTCTTATATCACTACGTTTATAAACATTTTTGGGTTTTAATGGTAGCCCTATCTTTAAACCTGATATTTCTACAATTTCACCTACTTGACCGGTTTTAGATATGTTAACAAAGTCATACTCCTGATTATATCCATACAGCCAACTCTTATTATTATTTTTTTTAGTAAGAGGTCTATTCGGTATATATTCAGGTATTACTCTATAAAGTTTATTTTGACCTTCGTTCTGCAAATCCTTGTTTAGTATCAGTTTTGTTTCGACCTTTTGATTCTATTAAAAGATTTTCTTCTTCTAAATCAATACGCTTTAATATTTCAAAAGCATCAAATATTGCAAGCTTTTTTGTTGCTGCAGCATTTTTTAATCTATCTGCTGCTAATTCATCTTCAGGGTCAGGTTTTATAATTTCTTCCTTAGCAACTTTTATAAGTTGAGATACAGCTCTACGACCTGCTTTTATTATTTCTTCTTTTAATTCTTTAGATGAACTCATGACATTTTAATTGTTATATTACTGTCATACATTCTATATAAAACTTGACCATCTACATAAAACTCGTATTCACTATCAGGTTGAAATATTACTGTATCACCTGACTTTATTCCTTGAGATTTTAAATAATCATTAGGATAAACTATTTCTCCTGTCAAAGGCTCATACCTACCACTTTTAGAAAGAAAGCTTTCTTTTTTTTCTATAGGTTTTACAAAACAATACTTATCAAAAGTAATCCAATCATTATCTTTTTTGTATAAAAAAAATTGACCTTCATCTATAAAAAATAAATTATCCTTAAAGTAACTTTTACCACTTTGTCTTCTTCCTTTCATATCATTATAAAATTTAAAAACATTGTGATGAACTAAAAGAATATCTCCTTTACTAATAGGTCCTGAATAATTTATTGGAGTTTCTACTACAACAGCTTCTCTGTTAGAAAACTTATGGTCTTCTTCAGAAGTACTTACAACAAACTCAATACCACCTATTGACTTTGTGTTTGTATACCTTTTACCTTGTAAAGGCTCTACTATAAAACTATATGGAGATTTCATTACGACTCAGAATCTTCAGAATTTTCTTCTTCTTCTTCTAAGTCTACAATCCAAGAGTCAAAGGTGTTGTCTCTTGCCTCATCAGCTCTTTTAAGTTCTTTAAGAGCTTCATTTTGGTCTTTACTCATTTTAAAAATTTATATTATATTCTATTGAAATTGGTATGTTATGATTGAACTCCTTCCAAAGAACAATCTCATCATTTTTTATAATCCATATTCTTACAGAAGAATCATGCTCTTGTCGTATTAAATGAATTTTATAGTTTCCATTTAAAATAGTTTGACCTACAATGTAGTGCATAGCACTTCCTTTGTAATCAGCACCTATTGATATTTTTCTAATATCCACTAATTTATTTTAATTATTTGTATAGCCGCTGAAGGAACTCCACTGAAACCTGTAGTTCCTGTAGGTCTGTTAACTAAAGCTGTTCTAAATTGACCCGGATTAGGAGCATTGCTATAAATACTACCCGACCAATAAAACTGAAGATTAGTATTTTCAGCAATATTATAAAATGGATATTCTTGTATTAATGTTTGTGCAGGGTCAAAATCAGTTGCGTCAAAAAATACAGTATTTTGAACAGTATTAAAAGCTTGAGTTCCATCTTTTTCTACTGTAAAATAATAATCTATATGACGGTCTGATGCAGATGTCTGAATAGAACCACAATTTATAGCTACTCTAACTGAATAACTTCCGGCAGTTAAAATGTTAATAGTTCCGTTTGCTTCTAAATCAATATCAGTATTTGTAATTGCAGAACCAAAGCTAACTTGAGTTTTTGTACTAGCTGCAGTTAATTCTTGGTCAGAAAAATTTTGTGTGTCAAGAACAAGTGTTGGTGTTGGTACTATTAAATCTTTAACACCTTGTAAAGTAAAATGTTGATTTGGAACTTGTGGACTAGCTACATCAGTTGCAAATATTTTATCTGTTAATGCAGGAGCTTGAAGTCCTGTTACAGGTAATATTGCATTTTTAACGCCATCAATAGTAAAAGTTCGGTCTGCAATTCTTGGATTAGCTTCTGATGGATTAGCAGCAAATAATCTATCTGATAATGTAGCTGACCCTGCTGTTGTTTGAGGTATTATTGTATCCCTAACACCTTCAAGTGTAAAATTTCTATTTGGTGTACGTGGATTACCTGAATCATTACTTCCAAATACTTTATCTGTAAGTGCCGGTGTTTCTGTTGTTGTTTCAGGCAGTATTGTATTTTTAACGCTTTCTACTGTAAAATTTTTAGTTGCGTTAGTTGGATTACCATTAGCATCTGAACCTATAAGTTTATCTGTAAGGGCAGGAGTGGCTGTTGTATATGAACTAATCTTAGGCATAGGTTTCTTTTTTTGTTATTGCAAAGATAATAAATTATTTTTTAGACGAACCTCCAAAGAAAAAGTCAATAATAGTATTAACCTTACTTGACATAGCACCAAACACTGTAGATATAAAACCTATCTCATAGTCTGACAACTCCAAAGTATTCATTACAAAATACTTAAACATAAAGTAAGAAATAAAAAAATAAGCACAAGTAAATATTATAGCTAATAGTTTTTGTATAATACTATCATCACTAAACATTGTTCTAGCACTTTTTCTATCCTCTACCTCTAATCTAAAAATTTCTTGCTCGTGTTCTTTTCCTAGTTGCTCTAATTTATTTTTAAGAGCTAATCTTTCTTCATCAGTTGTTACAACCTCATCTATAATAGTTGAAGCTTGACCAACTAATTTACTTATTATATTTTTAAACATATTTATATTTTGTTTTTCCTTTTTCGTTTTTATACGCTTCAAGGATTTCTTTTCTATTTTCCTTTGACTTTAATGATATATGAATCCAAGCGTAATCAAATTCATTTATCATTTGGTCAAACTCTATACCTGAATCTATAACCCAATCATAAATAACTTTGTTATTCATTTTTCCTTCCTTCCAAAATTGGAGGTCCAAAGCCTCACCTTTGCAATGTTGCGAGCGACTACTTCCCCCGATAGCTTTATTAAGTTTTGGGCTGCGATAACCACTACTAATACGAATAGGACCAATAGCGTCCCGCATAGGTTGTATGAGATTATCAATAACCCTTTGCATATTTTCCAAGTGTTCATCAGACATTTCATTGCTAATATCTAATCTTTTTGCTGTATTACTGTGCTCTATTTCAGCACGAGTAAAGTTTTTACTTAACTTCATTTTTATTTATTTAAAATGCTTCCATAACTATTTCATCTATAGAGTTTTGAACTTCACTCTTAGTAGCTTCCATAGTCATCATTATATTTGCTTGAAATCTTTTTACCTCTTCATTGTTATTAAATATAACAATAGTAGGCACAACTACTATTTTATATTCTTTAGACCACCTTGAATCTGCAGCTATATCTACTCTTTGTGTTTCACAGTCTGTAAGTTTAGACAACCAAGCTACTTCGTTAGCCTTATTAAAACTTGCATTAAACTCAACAGCTACCATACCATCAGGAAAGTCTTGTGAATAGCTTAAAAAAGGTGTTAAAAAAAGTATTAATAATATTCTCATATTACTATTTTAAGTTATCAATCTTAGTTTCCATTCTTAACATATGGTCTTTTATTTCTTTAACATCTTCTTGAGTAGTCATGATAGTTTGTCGGATAAGTTGGTCTTTCATGTCATACTCCATACGAGTAATCTCAGGGTCAGGAGGTAATGGTAACTCTTTAGCGTCTGCTATATCGTTTTGAAGTGTAAACCACATACCTACTAATGTAAATATAAGTGCAGCAATACCTGCTAATGTTTTTAAACTTATATTAAAAGACGTTTCTTCGCTTAATTCTTTTGCCATTTTTAAAATATTACATAATTAAGTCCAACACTAAAGTTGTGCCATTTTCTATTCCAATACTTATTATATCTTCCTTCTACAAATATACCTAAACTTTTATTAAACTTATAACCATAAATTAAACCTAAAGAATAGTCAATCCATTGACCATTATTATATTTATGATATGAATATAAATTATCAGTATCTACGTGGTATGGCATAATGTTTCCCCAAGTATGAAACCAAAAGTCTTTTGTAAAATGGTAATAGTCTAAACCTAAAACAAAAGAATACTCAACAATATTTGATAAAGAGTTTCTTTGTTTTTCTACATAATTATTTATAACTTGAGGTATAACAACCTCTTCCCATACTTCTTGACTGTTAGCTACAAGCTCTCCGTCAGGTGAAAAATATTCTCCCCCTAGGGTTATGTTGTATCCTTCTTGAAGTGCAAGGTATGTATAATGTAAAGTTCCATTATCAAGTACCCAATCTTCAAGAGGGTCAAATCCGTAAGGTTCGGCAAGTCTTTGCACTAAACCCCCGTTAAACGAAAGCTTGCCATCCCTTACTTTTAATCTAAATCTTTCAGACGCTTCAAAGTATTTTATATCAGCAAACCCATCTTCTAAATATTCTATTTTACTAACCCACTTGTCAGCAACGTATCTAACAAAATGATGTTGATTAGTATAGTTTATTCCTAGTCTTCTTACAAAATCAGCCTCAAACAAATATTCAAAACCATCTACTCTACCAATAGTTGCGGCATCAGAATAAGAATTTTCTGTACCATTATAAAAAGTAAGAGCTCTATTTTCATAACCAAATCTTTTTATCTTTCTTATACCTACAGAAAAAGTATAATCAAAAGGCGTTTCTATTGTTTGCTCTTGCAAAGAACCTGTAGTTACAGACCATATTTGATTATCACCTAATGACGTTCCACCATTAACTGCGGCATAAATAGTAGAATATTTAAATATTTTATGCAAGCTTTGAGCGTTGCAACTACTAGATACAAGCGTAAATAATATTGTATACGCTATAGCCATTCCTAGCCAAAAAAACATATAAGCTATAGCAGGTGTAACTTTTTTTAATACTCTTCTCATTTCTTTAATACTTTTGTGGTACTTGTATTACCATCATATGTTACACTAAAATTATACACACCTGCAGGTAGCAAGCTTACATCTAATTGATTTAAACCTTTTGTAGTATGATTTTCTTTAACTTTTATTACAAGTCTACCTGACACATCATATACTTCTATATCTACAGGACCATTTGTTAGTATATTTAAAACGTCACCCATAGGGTTAGGATACATAACTATATTATGTCCTCTAAGTAAGTCTCTTGTATCTAAAGGACTATCGTCTGAACAACTCCAATATAACTGCTGACATTTTTCATCCCAATTTGTATTACAACAATAAGGGTCTACCATAATAACCCAAGCATAACAAGTATCATTTAACCAATAAGGGTCACCCGGCTCTCCTACACAACCTGCATCATATAAACATTCAGATTCTGTATTAGCAAAAACATTATAATTATATGCACTTGCATCCATACAACCCTCTACTATTAATTCGCACTCATCTTCTGCATTAGCTAATGAGTCATAATTAAATGCCGTACTATCCATACAGCCATAAATAAATGGTATACAACTAAAGTCTTCTGTATTAGCTTCTTCATTATAATTAAAAGCTTCAGGGTCTGTACAGCCTAACACTGTAATAAAACAAGAACCATTATCAACATTAGCTATAGGGTCATAGTTGTCAGCTAAGGTATCCATACAACCAAAATATAAACAAGACCCATCTTCTGTATTAGCAGCAAAGTTATAGTTCCATGCTATTTCATCCATACAACCAACAACTACTGCTACACAACTACCGTTGTCTACATTAGCAAGTGAGTCATAGTTAAATGCGAAGGATGAAGTACAACCTTCTACTATTTCAATACAAGACCCATCATCTGTGTTTGCTAAAGAATCATAATTAAGAGATTGTTCATCTAAACAACCATAAACTGTAGGTATACAATAATCACCACAAAAAGGCATTGCTTCATATATAGTCCAAAAAGGTGGACCATATGGTTGAAGTGCTCCTTGTCCATTAAAAGAAAATGGAAACACACCACCCTGTAGCGTTACATTATCATTTGAGTTTATAAGTCTAAATGAATTGTGCATAGTTTGAAAACTAGCCTCTTGAATAGGCTGTTGAGGTCCCACCACTTGAAAGTAAAACACTTTTATTGGTTGGTCTGTATGCAATTGGAGAGTAAATTCTTTTTGATATAATCCGGGCTCAACACTAAACTCACCTATTATATCATTACCTTGAGAAATACCTATATAAGAACTACCCCAACCATCACCACCATCATCTTCTAATACTAAAGTATATTCACACTGAGGTATTATTTCATTTAACGTAGCTTCAGGATTGTAATTAAAAGAATTAGGATTTATACATCCTAAAGTATGTAATGTTTCACAGCTACCATTATCTATATTAGCATTAGGATTAAACTCAATATAATCTGCATCTAAACAACCCGGTATAGCCTCAACGCCACAAGCAGGTATCCATAAAGGTCCTGAATAAGCAACACTTCCAAAATTAGCTGTGTCTAAGTCAAAAAATACATCAGGACCATTACCACAAGGGTAGTCACCATATATGATAAGGTCTCCATCAGAACCACCATTATACAAAGAGCCTGCAAGCCCATCACCATATGTGTCGCTAAGAATAATTTCAACACCCGTTTCAGGTACGCAAATATCATATACAATAGTTTGGTTTGATTGATTATAATTAAATGTTCCTGCAGGAATATTTTCTATATATTCACCATTAGATATATCAGTTACAATAAGACCTGTTTCACTAGGAAATTGGTCTAAAGTAAGTGATATTTTAATTAATGAAAACCCTGAAGAACATTCAGAAACAACACAGCTACCATCATCTAAGGTAGCCCAAGGATTAAAGTTTGGTGATTCTATATCTGTACAGCCAAGTACTGCAGATTCGTCTATTGGAATCTCACAGTCTCCTGCGTCATAACCAAACTCTTCACAATTAAAATCTATAGGAGTGCCGTTCCATGTATAAGAACCGTCATCACAAAACCCATCACCTATCCAACTTTGCGGTGAAGGTGTTCCAAAACAATCTATAATAGTATCTTGAGAATAAGAAATACCTGCTATCAGCAGGCATATAAATAATAGTACTTTTTTCATTTTACCATTTAACTTTATCAGCCCAATAGGCTGCTGAACATCTTCCTTTTTTAATGTTTTTTGCGTGTCTTGCTTTAAATGATTTTCTTTTAGCTTTCATTCTAGCACTTTCACCTTTTCTAGGTGCACCTGCTGTGCCTGAAACTGTACCTACTTTTTTACCTTGCTGACCAAAACGTATAGTCTTTAACTTACCTTTACAGTTTGTTACAACAACGTGTGACTTTGTTTTATGGCTAGGAGTTCTTTTTGGCTTGTTTAAGCCACTAACTCCTGCACGTTTTAGTGCAGCACTCTTTTGTTTTTTACTTATCATCCTTAACTATTTTATAGATTATTTTACAAGGAGGAAATGTTGCAGTTGTTATCCACATACTATAATTCTTCTTCAGGTATGTTTGCGTTAATAAAAGCAATTGCTTCTTTATTTGTCATTAAGGTGTTATTAGGACTACTAAGACCCGAACCTAACGATATTAGAGCAGAGACCTCTGAAGATGTCCAACTTGCTTCTAACTCCATAACATAATAATTTACACTATCAACAGTAACTGTTACTACAGCTCCAAAAAGAGATTTATTGATTTCACCTAATTCTCTAAATGTAGGTGTAGTTTTACCTGTCTCAACACCTTCATCATCAAACACAGGGATTCCATATTTATTTACTAACTCTGTTGGAATTGAGCCTTCATAGGTTGACTCATTTAAACTGATGTATACATTTCCTCTCATAATTATCCTCTTGAAATTTTAACCACATCTCTGTCATTCCATAATTGACCTGCTACTCTAGGGTCTGATGTTGGTAAAGAAGAGCCTGATGCAGTTGAACTTATACTATCTGCAACAACATCATCATCTGATGTGTTTTGAACAGACTTTAAAAGTATATGACAAAAAGCTCTTAGTGTTTCAGCAGTAATAGACTTTTCTCCTGTAGTTTCAAAAAGCTCTTCTACCATATCAAGAAGCTCTGCTCTTGTTCTTTTTTCATCTGAATCTACTACAACCTTAGTAAGAGTTTGTTGTCTTACTCTAGTTTTGTATGCGTTTCTTGTTGACGAATTTGTGTAATCTCCTTTTGCCATTTTATCTATTTTTAATTTCCATAATCTGATGAGAAGTCATCACTAAATGATGAACCAACTGTATGCGTATCTAAACCTGCTAGATAATTTTGTTCTATTTCATCTGAACTTAAAAGTCTGTTATAAAGACGAACATCATCTATTAGCTGTTTATAATATCTTGTTGAAGTGTTATCAACACCTATTTTAGGTTGAGCTGTATTTAAAGTTACAACAGAAGGTGAAGTCGGTATAGCTGCTAAATCTCCATTAATGTATAAACTTGAAACACCACTTGGAGTTCTTACAAGAGCAACATGATACCATTGTCCTTTAACAAATGTTGTAAGTGAATCTATTGTTACACCCGAAACATAAGCACGTATTTTATTTGAGTCAAATGTTACTATCCCAACATTACCTGCTGCAGTAACATCGTTGTTACCATCAAAAACCCATATAACATTAACAGTATCACCTGTATTTATAAACTCAGCTTTAACCCAAGCTTCTAATGTGAAAGGACCATCTCCTATATTTAAACTAGTAGATTGAGCTACATCAGCATAACCTGTTCCGTCTAAATTAAATGAATGCTCTCTAAGTCTTAAAGAGTTATTAAAACTATCCTTACCTTTATTTTTTGGGTCTTGTATAATACTTGCACCTGAAGGATGAGAATTAGTAGCTCTTATATAAGGTTTTAATATATTTGTACTAGCATCAGTGCTAGTCATGTGAGCACCCGCAATAATTACTTCAGTTAATTCATTATCAGAGTGTCTAAAGTCTACTGCGTAGTAATGGGCATTAGAAGACGTACTAAAGTGTTGAAAAAATTGCCACTCATTTGTAACAACAGGAAGATTTCCACTATTAAAATTCGTATAATAAACATTTAAAGCTACCTTACCTGAGCCACTAACTGTTTTAGCCCAAATACCTTTAGCTTTACCTGTTGCAATTACATTCAAATTGTTGCCCGAAAAAATAGCACAATACTGTGAGCTAGGCTGTGATGCGGTTAATTTCCAAGCTTGACTGACTCCCGGAGGTAAATCATTTATATATTCAGTACGAGTTATTCCGGAAGCTGTCCATACTGCATTACTTATATCTTCATTATGAAGAATTAAATTTTCAGCATTATAAGTGTAGTCCATCATACCTAATTGAGGTATCGTAGACTGACCATTATTATATACCGCACCATTAATTTCAGTATCTCTATCAACAACATTTTGAATTTCAATATCTTCTATTAAAGCTTGGGTTGTTGGACCAAAAGTAAAATTATAATCTCCTGAACCTGATTCTATAATAACTTCATTAACTATTTCGTTTGTAGCACCTGATGTAGGAGTAAGTGAAATTTCAGTATTATCAGTTTTAAATTCTATTGAGCCACCTGCATTAATAGTATATTTAAATGAAATTAAATATTTTTCTCCTACATCTAGTGATGTTGCAGTAGACTTTTTCTTAGCTATTCTAAATTCATTATTTACAGTATCAGGCAGTGTAGAAATTAAGTTTGAACTAATAAATAAACCATATCTATTTTGATGATTTTCAAAAGTGTTTGTATAGTCTGAATTTACTAATGATAATTCTTCATTATAACCACTGTTAATAGCAAGACTTCCGCTACCTTCATTTAATGGAAAATATCCTCGTAAATTATTTGGTAATATATTAGTAGTAGGATTGTCTAAAACAAGATGATTAGGATTTTGATAATCATATAAGGCATCTTCAGCAGTCCAAGCTGCATTATAAACTTGTACATCTGCAATCTTACCATCAAAATGTTTTGCGTTAGCTGCATTAGTACTTCCTGTAGCTCCTATTGCAAAACCAACACCAAACCTGTATGGAGATATAGTTGTTGACTCTTGACCGGGTTCACCATCTAAATATACAGTCATATTACCATCAACAATAACAGCTACAACTCTTTGCCAAACTAAATCCCTAATATTTTTAATAGGCTTTATGTTCACATAACTATTTGTAGTGTCATATTTATTGACTACAAGCTTAGTTCCTTTTATAGATATTCCAAACCTATTATCAGTATCTATTCCATTATTAAATATAGATTGTTCTTGAGTTACATCATTAGTGTTAAACCAAGCAGCTACAGTCCAACTTCCTGAAGCAATATCTATTGGAAAACTTGATGTATTATAGAGTTGGTCGTTTACACCATCAAAATCAAGTGCTTTACCTGTAAAAGGAGTTGCAGGATTTTTTATTGGACCTATATCACTGTACGTTAATTCTTTTATTGAAATGTCACTAATATTAATAGAACCAACACCTGTATTCTTAGATTTTATTCTTGCAGAAGTATTACCTGTACATTGAGCAGTAAAAGTAAATTCATCTGTTCCATTAAAATTAAAAGATTCTGAGTTTACGCCAAGGAACATACTAAAATCACCTGAGGTATAGCTTGAAAACTTTACAGTCATTCTATAAATCTTACCTATAGTAAGTATGTTATTTGTAAGAGTGCTTCCTGTACCGTCATTGGTAGCTACACCATTTGATACACTCCAACCACCATTAGCATTCCACGTTCCATCATTTAATTCAGAGCCAACATTTTCAGTTAAACCTCTTGAAGCATCAGGCACAACCTGAGTTATTTCTTTTACTGACACATTACTAACTGAAAAAGTTTGAGTAGCATTATTATTTTGAATAACTACAGAGTGCTCATCAGAAGTAGCGGTCATAATCCTTTTATAAGTACCAACAGAAGAAAAACTTTGTTGAATAGTTCCCGAAAAACTACCAACATTTTTACTTCCAAATCCAAAGTTTAAAGTACTGTTGCTTATACTATCTATTGTAATAGTTAACTCATACTGAGCACCAACTTTTGTTTTTAAGTTTTGTAATCCTCTTCTATATTGAGCTCCTGAACCATCATAACTAAGAGTTCCGTTAGATATACTATAACCTTGAGACCCATTATAAATCCAATTACCTTCACTAGAAAAATCGCCATTAGTAACTAGCTCTTTATCTTGTTTTTCAGTTCTTTCAAAAGGAAGCCAAAATCTTAGATTTTCAAGTACAACTTGAGACACAACAGTTGCTACTGCAGATGTTGCACTTAATATTATATTACCTATAATATTTAACATAACTTACCAAAGAGCTACTAGGTTAGTAGCAGTAGTGTCAGTTGAATTTATTCTTTTTATATCATTTATAGGAACAAATAAACCTGTAGGCACACCACTTAAAACAACAGTATCACCACTTATAGTAGTAACTGATATATCTCCTGTTCCACCACAATACAATGCACAACCCATTGGAGGATTATCAACTGTTGAGTATATAACATATGTATATGAACTAGGTACAGTTGAAGTTACACTAAGAACGGTAGCACTATCTACTGCAGTAACTTTTACAGCTCTTGGTGCTGCTCCATCAGCGTATATAATATCACCAACCTTTACACGTTTATTTATAAAGTCACCATCTGCGTCAGTTAACTTGTTTACAGCTCCTGAATCTGATATTCCTGACTGAGCAACAGCAGCCGGGTTAGGTATATCTACAGTGTTGCTTGGTATAACCTTAAGTAATCTGCTTGCTTGTAATTTTTGAGTAGCCATTATTTATTTTGTTTATATGGAAAAATTCTGTTTAGTGTATCTTTTCTTTGACCGCAACCACAATCTTTACCTGTAGCTTTAGACACTTTGTCAACAACTTTTTTAATACCTGTTGATTTAGTAAATTTTTCTATTGTGTCTCCGAGTCCTTTTGATTTCATATTATAAATTTTTACAAAGATAACTAAAAAAAATTATAACTTTGTAATCATAAATCTAATCAAATGAATAACGACTATCTTAAATATTGGAGAGTCATCCGATATTTTATCAAAGCTAAATATGGTTTATCACAAGCTGAACTAGATGTAATATTGTTTCTAAAGTCAGAAGGATATTTTGACAAAGCAAAGTTTGAAGAGTTTAACGAGCTACTTAGTTGGAATGAAAACAGGTTTGATAAACTACTAAGAGATGGATGGGTAGAAGTCTTTAGAAAAAGATGTGGACCTACACGTGCAATATATGTGTTGTCCTATAAAGCTAAAAGGGTGTGCACCTCTATATATAAAAAACTAAGTGGAGAAGAAATCCCCACTAGCCTATCAGCAAACCCTATGTTTGCTAAGAATGTCAAGTACACCGACAAGGTGTACCGAAATTTTATAAAAGAAATGAACGCTTCTATAAGACAACAACGACATCGTTCTCACGAATAATCGTATACTGCACGTCTTCTATAAACATAGAATAACCTGCTCGTGTGTCGTAATATATTACATCACCTTCATTTATTTTTGTTACCTCAGTACCGGGTTTAACAACAGTACCTTTTTTATATCTTATCTTATCAACGTCATCTCCTGAAAGTAAAATACCTGATTGTGTTTTTACCTCTTCTTTAATTTCATTGATTACAATATATTTTCCTATTGGTTTCATTTTATTTCTATTTTATTTTGAGTTTCAATCCAAACCTTAGCACCACAAGATAAAGGTTTATTTGGACGGTAAATTACCTTAGCAGCCTCTAAACCGTCTTGCCCGTATATAATAGCTTCGTGAGCATAGTCGTTTGTCTTATAGGTCTTGCAAGTAAGAACAGGTTCGTTTTCCTTTTTTTTTGAGTTAGACTTAATTATATGTTGATTAACATGAATAATTGTTTTCATTTAGTATCCTGTTAAAAGTTTTAATACATCGTCTATAGCTTTGTTTCTATGGTTGTCTTCTAGTATAACTTTAAACACATAGTCGCTACCTTTTATTTTATGAACATCGTCAATGGCTGAGTTAAGCTCTGTAGATAAATCAATCTGCTGATTGTCTCCACAGAATATCATTATAGAGTCTTTACCTAACCTACCTAAAGCCATTCTTAGCTGTGCCTTAGTTAAGTTTTGAAACTCATCTACTATAACTACAGCACCGTCAAATGTTCTGCCTCGAAAGTGGGCAAGAGAGACTAGCTCAATTTCCTCTTGCTCCACCATCTTGGCTATCTTATCAGGTTTGTTGTATACCTTACGCATATTAGACATGATAGGTACAAGCCAAGGTTCTAGTTTTTCTTTTTCAGTACCGGGCAGAAACCCATTATCTTCAGTCGCAACAGTTGGTCTTGTAATAATTATCTTGTTATACTGCCTTTTAAAGAACATATCTAAAGCCACTTGAACAGCAAGCAATGTTTTACCTGACCCTGCCTTACCTACAACAAAGCTATATGGATGCTTTATCATTTGCTCCTTAGCTCTTTTTTGTTCCTCAGACAAGGATATGTTAAACTTCACACTACCCTTTGGTGGCTTCTTAGATTTATTTTCCATTACTTCTCATCATGGTAATAATAGCATTAGTGCTAAGTAGTGTAACAGCAACTGACACAGCATTTTGAAGAGCGTTCTTAGTAACTTTCATTGGGTCAATAATACCCATCTTCATCATATTACCATACTTATCATTTTTTACATCATAACCCCAACCCTTTGAAAAGTCATCAGAGTATATTGAGTTGTAATTTAATCCTGCATTTTCAAGTATTGTTACAATAGGTGATAGTAAAGATACTTTAAGTATCTCATATGCACACTTCTTCTCATCAGACCAATTATCTTTTACAACTAATTTACGTGATATGTTTTCAAGAGCTACTCCTCCTCCCGGAAGTATACCCTCAACAGTAGCAGAACGAACAGCACATACAGCATCATCAATACGGTCATACAGTTCTTTTTGCTCTAGGTCAGTTTTACCTCCTGCATATATAACACCTACACCTCCTGTCAAAGAAGCTATACGTGATAGTATAAACTCACGGTCAGCTTTTTTATCAGTTATATCATGTGCATCACGAAGCTCAGATACTCGCTTATCAATATCATCTTTAGATACTACACTCTCATCTTTAATAATAATAGATGAATCTTTACCTACTATAATTTTTTTAGCCTTACCTAAATCTTTAGGTAGTATCAGACTAAGGTCGTCACCTGTCTTTTCAGAAAAATATGTAGCACCAACAGATAGTGCAATATCATTCATCAACTCATGTTGCTTGTAACCAAAACTCGGTGGTGATATAACACATATCTTCAAACCGTTCTTCATAACATTAGCAGCAAGAGTGTTTAACACGTTAGAAGATGCGTTAGCTATAATCAATAACTTTTCACCCTTATTAATAATTGGTTTTAAAACATTCTCAATCTGTAATACATTTGTTATCTCAGCATCACTAACAAGAATATTTACATCCTCATAAATACACTCGTCCTTTTTGTGATTATTAATAAATAAATTACTAGAATAACCACGGTCAACCTTAATACCGTTAGTAACCTCAAAATATGTTTCAGAAGACTGAGAGTTCTCAACCGTAACTATTCCATCTGTACCAACTGAATTATATACTTTAGATATTATATTACCTATATAGGAATCATTGTTGGCAGAAATAGTAGCAACATCCTCAAGTTTATTATTATCAACAGGCTTACTCATCTTCTTAAGATTTTCCACTACAACCTTTGTAGCTTCAACTAGCTCTCTAAGAACTAATGTCTTATTCATACCCGACTTTATCATCTCATTACCCGCAAGAGATAAAGCTTGCGATAACACGATTGCAGTAGTAGTACCATCACCGGCATTAGTCGCTGTCTTTTCCGAAGCTTCCTTTACAATACGTACTGCAAGATTTTCCACAGAGTCAAGCAAGCTAATAGACTTAGCAACTGTAACACCATCTTTAGTAACGGTGATTCCATGAGTATGATTTTCTGATTCAATTAGCACTGTGTTACCTCTAGGACCGAGAGTGCTCTTTACTGCGTTAGTAATTTTTTCTAATCCGCTGAAAAGTTTTTTTCTACCCTCATCAGCAAAGTGTAATTCTTTTGGATTCATTGTATATTAAATTTGATTTACGCAAAGATAGTATATTTTATTTTATTCCAAAATGTTAGAATGACGCTTTTTTCCTCTCCTACTATATATATATATATTATCCCTTTATATATTTTTTTATTTACTCTAAAATAGAAATAAAATCAACATTATTAACATTAGTACTGATAATCAATTAGTTAGACTAAAAAAAACAACATTAAAACAACATAGTATATGTCAATAATAAACATATAAAACAAAAAAAGAGGGATTAACCCTCTTCTTTGAAGTGAACGTCACTACCCATTCACTCCTCATCAAACACAATGAACCTTAAATATCGTCAATGTAATTTTTATAATGCACACTAATAAGTCCTAAGTATAAAATAAACTCAGAGTAATTATACTGCTCATCAGAACTAAAATAAGCAAAGCCTAAACAAAAACCTATCTTAATTCTATTTTGTATTTCTATTTCATACACGGGGTAAAGGTATAAAAAAAATTAGATATATAGAACTAAAAGGTTATGTGTTGCGTGCAGCGTGCCGGTCGCCCTCAGAAAACCGATTTTGTGCTGAGGGGTGGGGGTTCGTTTTCGCTCGGTGCAATCGGATTTTTTGCCGTTTTACTGCCGTAAGTCTACAAGCCTTGCAGTACGTTTGGTGCAGTGTTTCGCATTCACGTTTGTAAGGCTCATATTAACCATGATTAACTGCTTTGTCCGTTCAAACGGACTGCATTCCCTTGTAAACAAAGGCTCTCAGAGATTCGAGATGCAGAGAGAGGATGCACAGCCCCTCCCCGACCATCACCACACCAAACTTTTCTTGGGGATTTGTCCCGTCTACATCTCAAGTATATACTGAGATTAGACAAAAGATGTAAAAAAAATGAAAATAAATGCGTTTAGCTATTGTATTGTACTAGAATTAAACTATATTTGTAAAGTGAGTCCGAGAAACGTACTCCGATAATTTAACTTAAATAACTAAAAATCAAGTAATTATGAGACAAATTAATCCAATTTTCGAAGAATTGTTAGGAAACAATTGTAATGAGTTCAATGGTGCATTGACGTTAGTAACTGAGTTACAAGACTCAGAGAAGAAGACGTTTGATAAGCAAATCAAATTGGCTCACAAGATTTACAAAACATTCGAGTATTTCAAATCAGCCGAATGTAAGCAACAGATGGATTACATTGGTGTAGTGATGACTACCGAAGAATTCCACAAGCAAATATTCGGATACAACAAATCATTCTTTTACGACATGGTTAAAGTTGGTAAGCTACGTGATGAGTCTAATGACACTATCACTAAGTACAAGCGAGAATGTACGAAGTTAGAAAACCAAAACGATAAGACTGCTTCGAGAAGCATCAAGAATCTACTCAAGTACGCTAAGGCAGTTGAGACTGATGGCGATGATGCTGAGGTTGAATCTACATCTACTACTCTGATGACGTTCGCTATCAAAGGCGATATATTCGATGATGGCAAAGGCGTTTCTATGCGTTTGACTGCTGACGGACAGATTCATATCAGTGGCGATGAGGATAAGATTCCTCCAATGGTTACTGCATCGTTTAATGAGATGAGAACATCACTAAATTCATAGGTTAACTGACGAGTCTTCAATAGACGAAACTTGAGTCCGTTTAAACGGACGGACTTGAGTCTTAACCAATAAAAAACAAATAGTTATGACAATTACAATTCAAAACGCAAACGGAATCAAATTATGCTCATTCGATGTATGTGCTGAGTACGGATACGAGCAATTCATCCTTGACAATTCTCTTCAGGGTTGTAAGGTAATCAATGGAAATCATGAGATTGACATGATATACCCAAATTCAGATGAAATTATAATACAATTAGCTTAATAAATTAACCATGTCCGTTTAAACGGACTACAAAAACCAAATAGTTATGATACAAGGAATTAATTATGCCGTTGAGAACAACCCTAACAGAGGGAGAATGTTACAATACCATGAGGCGAGTAGAATCGGTCTACCATTCAGAAAGCTAAACCATACAACACATGAGCGTGATTTGACTCATTTACCGAGAAATACACGTGATTTGACTACCTTTACTAATGATGATGGTGCATTTCAGTCAAAGTTTGCGATAGGCTTTGAGATTGAGAAGAATAGCTTTCATCGTGGAGCAGTCAAAGAATATCCATTATTCAGTCATTTCGAGTACGATTCATCATGTGGAGTTGAAGCAGTGACTAACTTGCTACCATTAGTGGACAAGTCAGTTTGGCGTAACAAGGTGCTTGGTATGTTCTCTGAAGCAAGTAAGATTATTGAAGATAGATACTCACCATCAAATCAAAGATGTGGAGGTCACATTACTCTTTCTTGTGTGGGTATGAGTGGACAAGACTTGGCTGATAAGCTAAGACCATATGCAGGTATTATCTACGCTCTATGGCGATTCAGATTACGCAATTCATATTGCTATGGGAACTTGATGATGAATACAAGTGATTATCATCGTGATTGGGTTGGACATACGTCAAGCAGTAAGTATCACGTATGTAAGATTATGGACGATAGAATTGAGTTCCGTCTACCTAACCGAGTGGAGTCAGTTAGAAGCATTAATCTTCGCTATAGGCTTATGTATGAGTTGATGAATTACGCTATCAACAAGCCAAACGGCACGTACGCAGGATTCATCAAGAAGATTAAATCTATACTCTTGTATATGTACGATGGCAATGAAGCTAAAGTTGATGAGATTGTTACTCTATCAAAGGCATTCAGAAAGATGCTGATGAGTGGTAAGATTAACGCTGAGGTTGTGCAGTGGGTTGACCAATACAATAGGCTTACATCACACTACACTACGAGCTTACGCAGAGCTACTGAGAGATGATTTATGGGTGTCCGTTCAAACGGACGGATGCCCTCTCTCCGTCCACAAGTGAGTGCTTGTGCTGATGAGACCAAAAGGTCGAAACGGAAACTTAAAACCAAATTATTATGAAAAAGTTTAATTATTGGGCAGTCTTTGTATTGCTATTAGCAAGTGCGATAGGTACGATTTACGCTTTCGCAGTGAGTGGAAGTCTTGTATGGATATTATTAATATTCAGCAGTATTTACGCAATTAATTTACACTTAAACCAATAGAAACTATGGAAGCAAAAGCAATAGTAATCGAGGGTAAGTTGGTAAGGATTGATGCCTGTGGAAATTTCTACAGGCTCAATGGACTTGGCAAGTGGACTCAGATAAAACCAATGGAATTGTATGAGTTGATAACGCAAGGTTAACTGATGAGAGTTTATTACTCGAAACATTAGTCCGTTCAGACGGACTGATGTCTTAATCAAAATTTAATATTATGGAAACAATACAACAAGAGTACCTAAAGAAATTAGTAAACGCTACAGAGACTTACATAAAGAAGTTGGAAGAAGTTCAAGATGACGCACACTTTTATCAGGTAAAGGTAGAGGGTAGACATATCGTTCTTGACATCGCAGACGTAGTTGTTCACCTACACATGAAGTTAAAGAAGTATAAGGATTTGGTAGATTAAAATATTATTCTTATCTTTGTCTAAATTTAGTTCAATTAAAACAAAAAAGCTATGCTACATTTAAGAGGTCAGTACAGACTGACAAACAAGAAGTACAAAATCAACAAGAAGTTTGATATTACTATCGGTTATGCATCTCCGAACAGAATAACAAAGTCTTTCGTTAACAGATGCAAGGAGGGAATGGCTGATGACATTGGTCAAGAGATTACTGAATGGTTACTTGATAACTTTTGGGTTAAAGAGTACGAGGAGATAAGAGAGTTAAGTAAATGCTCTCCTGATGTTGATGACATTAAAATAACAGTTCATGCAAATAAAATCAAATAACCAATTAAATTAAATTATTATGAAAGAACAAATCTATATGTTAGTTGAATTCAACGGAGAAAATGTACTCCCAAGATTTAGTGTAAGAGAAACTTTTAAAACTTTTGAAGAAGCGAAAGACAAGCTAAATATGTTAAACCAAGAAGCTAAAGAAAATGGTTGGACACGAAATTATATTTTAACTAAATCATTATAAAATCAAATACTTGTGTCCGTTCAAACGGACGGACATAAGTTTTAACCAATTAAATTAAAATCAAATAATTATGAGTAAGCTAGAAAAAAGTTTTCAGAAAGTACGTTACGTAGGTTGGGAGAGTTCAATGTCTCCTACGATAGAGCGTGAGAAAAAGACAATGCAATACCATGTTGGTTGGAACAAGGAGTCTAATCGTGGTTGGTTTGAAATCTACGATGTTGAGAGTGGTGGTGAGGACTACTACGCAGAGGGTGGGCTTGAGTTCACCGGCAAGGTCTTAGATGGATACGATGGTGTGTTTTCCTTAGACGATGAGGTTATTAAGTGCGTCAAGGGTTGGGGTGCTGATACAAAGGACATGGAAGGAATATTAAGTTAGGTTAACTGATGAGGATTAAGTATCCGAAACTTGAGTCCGTTGTAACGGACTCGAGTCTTAACCAATTAAATTAAATATTATGGGACAAATGAAAGAATTATTTATCTCGATGCAAGAGGGACTCATGCAAGGGATAGCAATCACGAATGCTCAGCGTGAGCGTCAGTTGGATGACGAGCATCAGATGAGCGTATCAAAAAAAGTAAAATCAAAAAACAAAACCAATGAAAGCAAACAATAAAATCATAGCAGAGTTTATGGGCGACAAGCCTAAAGAATTATTATACACAACATTGTACATAGATTATAGTTCGTCTTGGGACTTGCTTATGCCGGTCGTCCAAAAGATAGGCGATGAATACTACAACACACCATTTGATGAGACATACTCAAAACTTACAGAGCAATACGAAAACATTTGGACATTGGAAGATACGTACAATGCAGTTGTAGAGTTTATCAAAGAGCAAAACGAGATAGGTTAACTGATGAGGACTGAGTGTCCGAAACATTAGTCCGTTACAACGGACTGATGTCTTAACCAATTAAATTTAATACTATGGGATATTATAGTGAAGTGTACATAGCAGTACCAAAAAAAGCTGAAGCTGAAATGGACAAGGCAATGAATAGTAATAACTTACTTACTAAGCCTCAGTTTGAAACAAGTCCATCATTTAAAAAGTATGACCACATACAAAAGTGGTCAGAGTATAAAGATAATCAGAGAATTGAAACGTCAAGAGAACTTGTAATATACGAGGGATTTTGGCTCAAGTGGTATCCTGAGTACAAAGACGTTCAAGCAGTCACAAGCGTGGTTGAAAACCACGAAGATGATGGAGCGTGTATCGTGTGCGTAGGCGAAGATGGTGCAGTCCATTCTAACACCGGAGAGTACGATGATGTATTCAATGTTTATGTAAAAGTAGAATTAACTTAAATTAAAATCAGATGAGTATAATTAATAACAAAAAAGATAGCGAAGACTATATTAAAAATCATACAACAACAGAATCTAAAATTATGGAAAACAAGACAATTGAATGGGGGTGGGAAAAAAGTCAGCCCTCAAACATGAGAAGCAAAGAACATCAAGCGTTCTTAATCAAGGAGTACAACAAGAATAGACCGGAGCATCTGCAAGTTAAAGATATGGCAGAGTTGAACAGAGCCTTGTTAGATACTGAGGTTAAGTATCTTGGTATGCGTAGCGTAACTATTACAGAGCGTAGAGTATACCATAAGGTTGGTAAGGTTACCATAGAGTTGCCTAAAGACTTACCATTAGACCAAACTGATGAGTGGTTGGAGAAGAATACTCAGAAGTGGGAACAAGAGTTGGACAATCAGTTTAATACTGCTAAGCTTGAGTTTGGAACCGGTGTTTTAGAATGTGATGGTATGTCATATGAAAGTGCAGACAGAGAGACAAGATACGATGTCAACGGAGAAAGCTTCGGAGGTCACGTCTAAAAAAAAGTACAATAAAATTTGGTAGTGTCTAAATTTTGTTGTATATTTGTACAAATCAAATACAATTAATCAGAGGTCAGTCCGTTCAGACGGACTCCTCGCAAACAAAAAACTTATGTGCGTAATTATTATTAAGCAAAAGCAAAAGATGATGTCAAGAGAGATTGCAAAGACATCAGCAAGAATCAATCCTCATGGATTGGGTATCGTGTGGTTAGATACATTCGAGGTAACCTACCACAAATCAAAAGACTACAATGTCTTATTAACAGAGCGACCATTCATTGCTCACTTTAGATATGCTACTGTAGGTGCTATCAACAAGGACAATACACACCCATTTCAGTGTGGTAAAAACAAAGATGAATGGCTAATGATGAATGGTACAATACATGGTATGGGTAATGCTCAGATGTGTGACTCAAAAGTATTGGCTATTGCTTTAGGTCAGATGCCACGACAAACTTGGAAGAAAGAGTTGTCTAAGTATGAGTGCCGGTTTGTTGCAGTCAATACTCGGAATCGTTCGTTCCAAATATTCAACAAGCATCTTTACACATACAAGGACGGCATTTGGTATTCAAAAGCCAATGTGCTTCAAGAGAATCTTGTAGCAGTGTATGGTACACTAAAGAAAGGATACTCTAACTACAACACCTACCTACGTAATGCAAAGTATGTAGGTAGTGGAGTTACTAAGGACAAGTACCCTTTAGTTATCAAAGGTCTGCCTTACATGGTGGATAAGAAAGGTGTAGGTCACAATGTTGAGGTTGATGTGTTCAAGGTAAGTAATGCTTCATTCAAGTCCATTGACCGACTTGAAGGTCATCCAAAATGGTATAGAAGAAAAGAAATACCTATAAAACTAAAGAGTGGTAAAGAACTTACTTGTTGGTTGTATTTCAATCCTCAAGAAGTTACGGAGCATACTGAGATGCACGAGAGTTATAGACAAGACTATCGTCTTAAGTATGGCTTACCATCATCGAATACTTACACGAAGATAGAGCCAACGTGTACTCAGTATAATATGTGGGACGTGCCTTTAGATACTTTCCGGGACGATGAAGTTGCAGACGAGCAAGAAGAAACACACGAGTGTGGGTTTTGCTTTCAAGAGTTGCAACACGATGAAACAATAGACCAATACCATTGCAGTGGTTGTGGGGATTGGTACACTAAAAACGAAGTGAAAAGATTCAACATCTTTTAGACTCCCTATTTGAAATCTCCGATGTCTTGGGGATTGAGGGGTTACTTGCTACCGGTTAATTTAGGTGGGAGTCGGGGTTTAAAATTTAGCCCAATCATAGCCCTAAAAAGTAATCAAAGACATTGTAGGATTGGGGTTAAGTAAGTTTTTAAAATGATTTAATTACTTAACGCACATTTGCACCTACTCTTATAATAAGGTAGTCCGTTCAAACGGACTGCCTTTTTTTTATGCCTAATAATTTGGTTGTAAACTAAAAATAAACTATATTTGTACTATTAATTAACTAAAATAAAACACAATGGCAACACTATTAAAATCAGACGGCTCTGAATCAGAGTACAAAGACATCACATTATCAGGAATGCAAAAGGCAGTTGGTGGCTACATCGAACTTGTTCATCTACCAAAAGGCAAGATGCTCGTGGTAAACGAAGATGGTTTAAACTTAAAGTTACCTTACAATCCGAGAGCGTCCCAATTATCACAGAGACATTTAGTTGGGGACATATTATTAATGAATCAAAACGAGATAGACTAATGAATATAACTATAATAGCAGTGCTTTTACCTTTGTGTATCATAGCACTATACGTTGCTTACCAAATGGTAAAGTATAATCCAAACAATCCTAACACTACAATACCTTTAGAAGATGAAGAAGATAACAGACTTGATGATTAAAGATATTAATGCTGAGAAAGTTGCAAAACATTCTGACAGACATTACATTCAAGATTGTCAAAAGATATTAGACAATTTAGAAAACCTCGATAAGAAAACATTTATAAACACCGGTAGAATTATGACTGCCGGACATTTACGAGATAGGTATCCGGATAAAGATTTACAAGAAGGTACTCGCTCCGTATGCAGATACTTAGGTGGCTTTTGTATAGAGTTTATAAACGAGAGAGATTTTTATTGGGATGGAAATAAAAGCCAAGACATCCGGGAAGTA
>TARA_R100001591_G_scaffold52869_2_pt1 | contig 58539 bp, 71 predicted proteins | sample TARA_R100001591 | Tara Oceans TARA_R100001591 (sample SAMEA2622725) | marine metagenome | biome: marine biome (ENVO:00000447); feature: surface water layer (ENVO:00002042); material: "saline water (ENVO:00002010), including plankton (ENVO:xxxxxxxx)" | depth 5 m
TGAAATAGGTAGCGGATAGGCGTTGTTTATATTTTTGTTTCTACCCTTCACCTCTACATAAGACACCGGTAATCCTTGTTCGTTTAAAATCTTGTAATCTATTTGATTAGGTCCAAGTTTTTTAAACTTTAGATGAGGTCTCAGTTTTATAAACCTAGTTATAGCTTGATGTTCCCTCTTTTTATCTGATTCTTTTTCAAATCTTTTTGTCATAGTTCCATCAAGCAATTTATTGCGGTATGACCACCCAACACAACTCCACACCCTATCGCTTGTTTTTTAAAATGTTTAGCGTAAGCTGCTGCGTATGCAGTGCAATCAATGCCACATCCGACTTGCATTCCAAACACTCTAAAGTTTCTTCCTACCATCCATTCGGTATAAGCTTGAGTGTGTATATGTCCTTGTACTGTAGACATCATATCGTTTTTTCCTTTTGTTCGAGCAGTTCCTCCTTCACCGTGTACATATTGCACTCCGTCATAAACAAATCTTTCACCCCAATTCCAATTTGTACCCAACACTTCATTGTAACTTTTAATCCAACGTTTTGGTATTTGTGATTCAAAAGCTTTACGCATTATCATTCTATCGTGATTACCTATACATACGTCTGCTTTTGGAAACTCATCCACCCAATCTTGAATACAATCGATTGCCATATCTAACTCATCTCCTCCACCCATTCCGTCAGGGTCAGTGGTGTGAAATGAACTGTAATGATTATCAATTATATCTCCTATAAATATGACTTGATTACAGTTATATTTAGCGTAAGTATCTTTACAAAACTCAAAGTATCCATCCAATGTAAATGGTGCGTGTAAGTCTCCTATTATTAATATACGTCTTTCTTTTTTTGTAAGATTATCGTAAGCAATTTTTTTATTACCATTTAATCTAGGTCTGAAATCATTATACTTCATCCTTAATAGATTCTTTAATGTAGGTAAGGTTTGCTATTAAGACATCTACGGCTAGTTCTACTTCAGGATATTCTCGGTCTATTAATGCTTCATAAAGGTTGGAGGTTTGGTCGTGAAGACCATCCATTAGAGTGTTGATGTATTGTACTCGTTGCTTATCTAATGGGCTTATTGGCATTACCTATCATTGGGTTAAACATCGTTATGAGGTTTGTGTATTCCATTACTATTTAAATATCTATGTAATACTAGTTCATAACTTTTTATCTCGTGTTCTTTCCCTCGACTGTCCAATAATTCAAAGATGGAAGAGTATTTATTTAATGTCCTTTTACTCTCCCTTAATTTCTCTATTTCTAAAAGTAGAGATTTTTTTTCAAATCTCAAAGAAATTATTAATCTTTTTAGTTCAACTCTCGTCAATTCGTGCATTGGGTCATACTTTCGTAAAAACAAATCTTCTATTCTCTCATATTTTTTTCTTAAAATTTTATCATATTTAAGATGATTATCGATGTGTTTAAGGTAATGAATAGGTGTGGCGTGATGAACCTCTAGAAACTTCGCCAACCTAGTTGGTCCGACTCTATTATACTTTTTAAGTATCTTACAAAAGATGGCACGAGCTTCAGTGTATTCTCTTCTTCTCGTTTTTTCTTTTAAGTCTAATTCAAATTCTGTGTCTATTATTTCTTTTAAGTAGTGTATTGGTTTTGATTCCATTTTTCTAATGTTTGATTTAAATTCATATAATCTAGAAACTCATCTACTTCAATGGAGTCCATTGATAAAAACACGGGGTACTCCCCGGGCTGATGTATGTATTCTATTGTAAAATAAAAGGGGTCTTTGTTTCTAATAACTCCCGCAACTTTTTGTGTCCACCCTTCCTGCACAGGAAGATTGTCTAAATTTGTTTCTAACTGATGTACTATTTTTAAACTATAATGTATAGGTATAGATTTTAATTCTTCAATAAACCAATCGTCAAACTCATATCCCATATCAACCTCTATATACCTCTGTCCTAAATCCATGTTTTTCTAGTTCTTTTAATCTATACTTTTGCAGTTCAGATAATTTACCTTTTCCTTTTTTACATTCCACAAACAATACGTCTGCGTCTTTAGGAATAGCAATCAAATCAGGTATTCCGTTCTTGTTTGTAACTGTAAGCTTGAGTACATAATACCCTTCACTTTCTAGTTGTTTTATCCTTTTCCTCTGTATCTCTTGTTCTGACATAATCTAAATAAAATCCTATGCCAACCACAATGTTCATTGCTAGTGACGACAATAGTTCATAGGCTTGATGAAAGTCGTGAATAGATAAATGTATATGACCCACAACCCAAAAAGGTATTGCTAGATTTTGGCTAATCCATATCAACAAAAACCTTACAAAACTCATACTATAAAGTTAACAAATCTTTTTTAAAGTGTCTGACTGTATAGTCTTTCTTCTTACAAACTGCTTTGTATATTTGGTTTTCAATTCCATCCTTGGCAAACACCCAATATACATTGCTTTTTAATCTATCTATTGTTGTCATCCTATCTCTTGATTGCCAATAACTTGTGGCAGAAAAATCTATATTGTAATAAACTAATGCCTCTGCCTCTTTTAATGAGATACCTTCTCTTCCGCTTACAATTTGTAGGGCTATGCTTTTATCTGTCTCTTTAAAGAGACTCAGCTCTGTACATATATCATCTCCATAAACTTCTTTGATTGCTTTTAATTCTTGTTTGAATTTATAAAAGATAGCTATCTTTTTATTTGTAAATTTTTTATAAATAAATTGTGCCTTGCTTGTGTCAATTACCATTCCTTTACCTGACTCAAACTTTATAGTGCCTGAATATAATTGATGTAACTTCATCATTAATTTAACAGGTGTGTCTGCTAGTATAACTTCTTCGTCTCCTTCTACTACTCTATTTCGTTTTAATTTTTTGCATAAAAAATATGTAACCTTATCCATTTCTACATTAAGTATATGTTCCTTAGTATCTACTTTGAATCCTGCGTCACTCTGACTAAATCTATATGTAAATGGGCTCATCTTATTTATAATGCTTTCATAACCTCTTGTGTAATCATTGATGTACATAGAATTTATTTTCTTTTGTCTTTTATCTACATATTGATTTGCAAACTTGTAAAATGTTTTGTGTTCCTTAAAAGGGTTAGTTGGAATACCAAACACCTGATGATACATTTGACTGTAACTCTCAGGTGTCGGTGTTCCTGACATCAAACAAACTAAACATCTGTTTACTTTAATAATATCACGAACCTGCTTGGCTCGTTTATTTGGTTTAGGAAATGCTCCCAAACTATGCGCTTCATCTACAATAACCATATCCCATTTTACATCAGGTATCTTGTGAATGCTTTCATAATTAATTACTAATAAATTATACAAAGGGTTCAACATTTCATAATCTTTTTCTATACTACGTATTGCTTTCTTCTTAGTAAGGAACAAAACTCTTTTACAGTTTTGTTGTTCCGCAATGCCTAACGCAGTCAATGTTTTGCCGGTACGCACTTCCATAGCTAAGTATACAAATTTGTGTTCAGCAATTGTACGACTAGCTTTATTGATTATTTCAAGTTGGTAATCTCTATATTCCATCGATAGTTCCTTGCACTTCTAATTCGTGTTTACTTCTAAATCTTATCCAACGCCCCTCTCTATCTCTTCCTTCATCAGGTGGACAATTAAACTTATAATTACTATAAGCGCTCAACCATTTATAAAATCTGTTTCTACTAATAGTCATCTTGGCTTTTGGAGCGTAGTCGGGATACTCCCCGATAAACTCTAGGTATAACTCTTGCTTGTATCTTCTCACATTTTTTTCTAAAGAAGGGTTGTCTGTGTCTCCTTCTATGAGTCCACACCATTCTATAAAATCGTGTGATGTTTCCGCAGATAGTTGTCTTATTTTTAAGTTTAAGAACTTGGATTTTACTAAACCTTTTTCTAAATATAGTTGTAAGTTTTGTATCATATAGTTGTCGAATTGACACCACTCATCATCATCCCAATCCCCAAACATTAACTTTCCAAACTCATCAAGTGGCGTGTTGTTTTTGTTGTAGTGTTGATGTAACTCTACTTCCCACTTTCTTCTAGCAAAAGAATTACCGCTACCTTTGATTGCGTAGTTTGTAGTGATAGCTATTTTAGGTGACTTGCTAAATGGTATCTTGATTGCGTCTTTGTTTTTCTTTTCTAATGTAAGTCCTTCAGTTACTACACTGAATAATCTTTCAAAATCAAAATGTTTCTTGACATCATCAAATACAAGTATCTGTGTGTCTGCGGATACAAGTTGATATGCAAACGACCTTTCAAATGCAAATGACTTTCCATCGATGGTAACAACCTTTTTCATTTGAGATATAGCATTCATAAATATACCTTTTCCTGTCCCGCCTTCCGGATTGTCAGATATTACCTCGTCATTTAATATTACTGCCGGGCAGTAAGATAAATTTTTGTGAGCGTGTAATAAGAAACCGATTGTACTTTCCATAGTTTTTGTACGACTTTCTTCTCTCGCACAGATATTTTCTATGAATTTTTTATACGTACAATTTGTTATTTGACAGATAGAAAAGTTTCTATCAATGATATGTTCTTTCCAAACGTATCCCCCTAAATCTAAGTAGTCAATTGGTTCGACTACGTTTTTAGTTATTTTAACTGCACAGTTTCTGTAATACAGATAAGATGTATCCTTGGAATCTTCTATAAAATATATATCAATGGTAGCCAACAAAGTTAGAAACTCTTCTCTAAATAATCTAACGGTGTCAGCAAAGTAATTATAAATACTTAAGTCATCTAACTCCATTAAATGATTTAAAATAAAATCTTTTATTTCTTTTTCTGATGTGTGGTCTATCAAGTTGTTAGTTACTTTAACAAACACGTAGTTCTTACTTCCTTCAGGGCAATACTTGTAGTATCCGTTGTCTTCAAGAAATCTTTTAAATTCAAAATGAATAATTTTAATAACTCCCTTCTCGTTTTTAGACCAAAAGATAAACTTACTATCTTCTTCTTCTACTCTTTTTAACACTGCGTCTATAGTTGTACCGTCAATGTTTGTGTCTTCAAGTTGATGTCGTATCTCTTTTTTTGATACACCTCGTCTCAGACTTGCTTTAATAGAAGATATAGCCTCATCATCTTCATAATATTTTGTTCCGAAGTTTTGTCTGTTAGCATAGGCTGACTCTATAGTTCTAGATATCTCTCTTTGCGGAAAGTCTCTAGTAGCGTATTGATTAAGTACATAACCTGCTAACGATTGGTTTATGCCATAGTCATTAAAAGCCATTGCTAACACGTATACGTTTTGATTTCTCTGTCCTTCCGTCATAGGATATTTTTTTGTCCACCACTTAACTAAAATTTCTACGACTTTATTTTCATCTGTGATTGGAATTGTAGGCGAATCATTCACGGTGTGTTCCACGTATTGAATGTCAGCTAACGTATCCCATACAGATGAATTTTCATTTAGAAATAATAAAGGGTCGTAAGACTCGTAACAAACACGACTAACGTTCTTACACATTCTATCAAAGTATGGTGAATTAAAATGATTTTCTAGTGCGGTAAAATAGTTAACGTGGTTTTCCGAATCGTTTGGAATTTTTACTATGACTTTCAATCCGTTCCCACTAGGAGAAATAAAAACAGAATACACGAATTTATCTTTCGTTAACTTTTCTTTATCTTCTAGTAAATTTTTTTTTCTTGTGTAGCCGTCAAAGTCTAGGCAAATGAATCCTGAATGCTCAAGCATTGAGGAGTCTTGTCGTGTGTTGAATGTTCCACTAAAACATATAGCGGGTAAGTTTTTTTTAAGTTCGTTTCTTTTTGTTTTGTCCTTTTCAGAACGTATTTCTTTTACTAAATCTTTTGAAGCTCCACCCTTTATCCTTTCTAGTATATCTGTTATTTTTCTGTAGAATGGTGTTTGTGTTTCTTTTATGTTTTTGAATATTGTTATGTTTGATGTCATTTTGATGTCGATTTGATGTTGATTTTAATTTTGTAACTCCTTCATTGTCAAGCCCGTGATAGTTTGTGACAATTTTTCTTTCATTATGTAGGGATGAAAAAAAAGTTATTATAAAAATATATAAAATAATAATAGAAATAAAAATATATAACATATTGTCACAAAAAAAGGGGGAAGGCGTTTCTTTCTTCCCCCTAATTATGATTAAAAACTAAAACAATTAAAAAGGTAAATCATCGTTACCCTCTGTTACAGGGGTAGGAGTTTCTACCTTTGCTTTTGGTTGGAATTCATTTAGTTCTACGTAAGGATTGCCACTTCGTGCTACTTTTACATCTAAATTTACCCATCCATTTTTTGCGTGTGTAGTCAAAAAAGGTATTGCTTGGTCTACTTTTACTGACACACTGCCTACAACAAAGTCCGGTGCATTTTCATGTGGTTTCTTAAATGAAAATCCCTCAGCAAATACTTTGTCTTCTTTATTTACTTCTGCCATATTAAATTATTTTTATGTGTTGTTCCAAATGTTTGATTGTTTCTGTGATAAGCTTTCCCTTATCAGCTAAACTACTACAAGTAGTTGGAACTTCTACTTGTAGTATTTTAGGTTGTCTCTTGGAGGAGACATAGTTCTTGATTTTATTAAAAAAGTTCTTCATTCATAAAATATTGATTTATATCTTCAGTAGCTTTTTCACCAAAAAATTTATTGTATACTTCTACTGCTCTTTCTACTTTCTCTCTACCTTTATCTAAGAATGCCTCAGTTGTGGAAAAGACTCCTAACTGCTCAGTGTTTTTGTCAATTACATAAAAGACTAAAGGCTTTTCAAATAACATTTGATATATGTAGGCTTGGCTATCATAATTATATGACTTAGCAGTGTAATGAAATTTTTTTATATCTCCGCTAGTTTTTACATCAATGACACATTCTTCTGTAACAATATCTGCTTTGCCTTTCCAATCCAATCCATACAATTCCATTACGTTTGGCTCTTCAAATTTATTACCCAATGCATACATAGTTTCGTGAAAGAAAGTGTTGGCTTTCATTATTTCTGAAAGCCTATGCATTTCATCCCATTCTTTTTTTAGCAAAAGAAAATCTTCACCTGTTTCAGCGATTTGTTCTTTATACGCTTTGGTGTTTCTACTACTGACATCTACTACGTTCCAATCTTTTGTTTTGTTTGGTTCTAACAATATTTGATGAAACAATCTTCCTTTCATATAATTTAGATTGTCCTCTCTTTTAGTGCCAAACAATTTTGGATTGTTTAGTAAAACGCCTATGTCTGAATTACTAAGATAACTTCTTCCAAAGTTTCCATAGTACTCTTTATCATCCCTTAGTTGTTTGATTACTTCCTGCATTACTCTTCAGTTTTAGCTTTCCACTCTTTTCTGTAGTCCCACCTTGGTCTTGCATTTTTGTAACTATCTTGTGATTGCTTGACAGTTTCTTTATTTAAAATGTTACCTTCTAAATCTAGAATGGTGTAGCCTTGTGCGATTAAAAGATTCATAGCTTTTACTTGTTCCTTTGCTCTTTCACGTATTCTGTACGTTTCAAAGATTTCATTACTTATTGGTTCTGACATATCTTATTTATTATATAGGTTAACTATTTCTTCTTTTACTTTTTTAGTCATAGAGTATTTCGTTTTCAACGCCTTGCCTATGTCCTCTAAAGATTCCTTCCCTTTATTGTTGGCTATGTACATTAATACATTCCCCCAATTTTCATCACCTATATTTAAAGAAATAGTTTTTAATTTTTTAGGTGCTGCTTTAGTTTTTGTTTTAGTTGGCTTAGATTGATTTGCAATAGCATTTTCCATTTCATTGGCTGAAGCTACTGCGGTATCTATACCAATACCAAAGTTCCCTAATGCTCTACCCCACGCTGATGTCTCACAGTTTTCAACGTAAGATGTTTTGTTAATGAAGGTACTACCTTTTTCTTCCTCTGCTATTCCTGTGGCTATTACTTTACCTTCTTCATTTGTAATAGTAGCTAGGATAAGGATTGATTTGTCTGTCTTCTCTACCACTTCTGATGTTAGAGAATGATTTGGATATGTTGCCCTGAAATACTTTAGTCTTTCATTTACTTCAACATACTCTTTACCTTTAATGTTTACTGTTTTAAGTTTTTTCATTTAATTTCGATTTGATTTTATTATAATTATTTATGATTCTTTCTCTGTGTGCTTTTAAAATTTGAATACTTTTAAGTTTATCTTTATTGTTAAGAGCTTCACATATTTTACTTTCCAACACTTCAAGTTTCCTACGACAATTAGACAAATATAGTACATAAACCCCACATTTCCAACCATTTTGTGTAAAAGTCCAATATTCTTCTGCAGTTGCCTCTGAATAATGGTCTCCTCCTCTAGTCATATTAAGTATTATAATATTGTTAGACTTGTCTTTCATTATTTTCCACCCATAACATATAGACGCATTGTAATCTTCACCGTCTAAATCTACGGTGTAATAATCTTGACGTGCTTGATTATATATTTCTAATAGTGTTTGTTCCATATCTAAACTTCCATTATGAATTCGTGGTCAATCTCATCAACGGTGGAGGAGTAGTCCCGGTCTGCTTCATACATTTTTAATGTAACTGCTATTCCGTGATGAATGGATGAATGGCTAATATTGTAGCCCATTCTCTTCATATGTTTTTGAATGTAGGTTAAACGAATACCTCTTTTGGCACATAGAAAATAAAGCATATGTCTTGCGTCTACTATTTCTCTCTTTTTGCACTTCTGAAACAATTGTTCCTTTTCTATATCAAAAAGTTCACATACTTTTTCAGCATACTTGTTAAATATTTTTTGTCTTATCATTGTTCTTTAATTAGATTATTATAAACTACTTCTTCTACTGCACTTAAACTACTAGCAGTAATATCAGGATGATGAAACATGCCATTCTCAGTAAGTTCTATGACTACTCCACCCGCATATCTAAATACATTGTTACATACCAACACTCTGCCTGTTGGATAATAATGTTCATACTCTTTACGATTCATAAGCTGACCTGAGTCTCTCCATTGTTTCAGACTTGGAGAACAATCTACCATTTGTTGTAGTTTTTGTAGATAACTTTTGTCTTTAAAGTCTTGTCCCTTCAAAGAGACAATCTCTTCTAATATTAATTTTTCCATAATTTTCCTTTTGTTTATTTGTATAAAAATACGAAAAGTTTTAGACTAATCCAAATACTCTTCATTCATTTGTTCCTGTCTAGTCATTACAAGACAATCGCCAAGAATCATTTGTCCTGCCAATGCTGACACTTCAATATTCATTGGCTTATTCCAAAGAGCGCCTTCTTCGTTTACTACAATTACATACTTTTGTGTGTACACATATTCAATGTAACCGCCTACTGCATTTTGTTTTGCTTTCAATCCGTGATAGTTGTAGTCTTTGATTTTTGTGCCGTCTGCTTTAATTAGTGTTGCCATATCTATAATTTTAAGTCGTTAATTTTTACGTACCAATAGCCGTCTATTAGTTTTTTATCTGCGTCATCCCACCACGTTTTCTTTGGAAGGTATCCAACCTCCACTCCAATGTCTAGTCCAAGCTTGATAGCTTCATTTATCTCTTCATCACTTTCTACTAGCGATTCTGTACCGTCATCGTATAACGCATACAATGTGTGGTTTTTCCACAAGTCTCTGACTTGCTTTACTCCTGATTTCATATGGTGTGTTACAATCATCCACACAAAATCATCTTTAGTTACTCTTACATTTTTACTCATATTAATTATATTTAACTTTTCCATAAATTTTAATTCTTGTCCACTCTATATCAAAGTCTGATAATTTTTCAGGTTCATCCCCACTCCCTTTTCTATAGAGGTTGTTTTCTACTAACCATTTGTCAGGGTTATTTGTAATTTCTACAATATAAGCTCTACCTGTTCCTCCTGTATATCTTATGATTGCTACTTCCATATCTTTTGCTATTACCATTGTTCTTGATTTTTATCTGCGTAATCACACGCAGAGTTATACATACTTATATCGTAATGTTGTACAAAGTCCACGAACAGATTCAGCCATTCGTATACTGATGATGAGGTAAAGTCATCCATTGCTCTGACTTCTATATCATCTTCATACTTTAGTCCACTTATATGCGTTACCACATACTTATCGGGTTTGATATAATCACATATCATTTGTATTTGAGTCACATCATCTTCTGCCTCCCACTCTTTACCTAAGACTTTGTCTGCTACTTTTTCTAATTCGTTTTCTTGAACGAAACCATAGGTAGACATATATCTACCATATTTAATTTTAATTCCCATTGTTTTATTTTTAATTGATTACTATTTTAATTATCGAGTTCATCACTGTTAAAGGCATATCATTAAAAGCTTGTTCATATCCTTCAAGTGAATAAACACTGCCTTGCCTTTCAGCCTCAGTCATAAATTCTTCGTCACTCAATCCCTCTACACTCCAAGCTTTATCTGAAATGTCTTTACTTACTTCATCAACATCGATTAAATATACTTTTGTATTCTTGTTTTGTTCATCAGCAATAAGTTTTCTAATTTTATTAATTGTTTTAATCCTATAATCACTTTGAACATTAGATTGAATATCGTTTCTAATTTCAAGTTCGTTAAGCAATAGTCCTATTTTTTTTAGGTTTTGATTAATTGTTCTCATTGTTTTATTTTTAATTGGTTAATACTAGTCTCTTTGAGGAGACTAGTTTCAAGTATTTAACTATCATCAGTTAACCTTATATTACTACTTGTCTGACTCTCTTGAGCCATTCTCTTGTGAGTTCAAAGTCTGTCATATGAGCGTACCTCATTACTTGTTGTACACCCTCATAACCATTACCTTTGTACCCTTCTCTGTCGATAAGTTCTATTATCATATGTTCTCTATCCATATTATTAGTATTTAGTATATTCTACTTCTTCTTTTTCGTACTCACTTCCACAACCTACACATTTGAATATGTCACCTATCGGCATACAATCATTAAAACACTCTGTGCAGTAAGGAGTTAGCTTTGGGTCATCATAGTCCATTGTAAGTTGTGTACACGTTGGTGAATCAAAGACACTATAGTCAATTGGTGTTGGCGCAAGTGCCTGTATTAGATTGGTATATCTGCCTCTGTACTTCTCTTGCATAGGATAACCTGTATCACGTGGCTCTGTCATAAAGTAAACCCAACACTTAAGTTGTTTCCCTTTGACCACAATGTTTACTTGTTCACGCTTGTACCAATGCGGGTGACTTTCAAGTTGGTCAAGTCTTGCTAGTCTTTGGTCGCTGACTTTGAATACATCCACCTCAACATTATATCCTTGACCACGCTCGTTGTATAGGTAGGGTAAATTCGACACTACTAGAGGATATCTCTCAGCAGTTTTACCACGCCCAAGATACAACGCTGACCTCAGTAAGTGATAGTTGCCTTCACCTCTTTTCAAAGTGCCATACACCGCAACCAAGTTGTCTTGCAGTACGTTGGCTTTTGAATACCATACGCCATTACGCCTAGTAAATAAATGTTTGTTGAAGATTTCAAATGTTCTGTTGCGAGTATTGATAGCCACGAATCTTGAATCGTATTTGGCTAGTCTTTTCTTCCACGCTCTACGTGGGTAGTTGCCTAGCTCGATTGCAAGTTGTTCGCTATCTGTCATCTTCTCACTGCCATATCCACTGATAGTTCCATTGTGCATTAGCAGTTCATCTGTCTTGTATCCACAGACAAATGGGTGTGTGTTAGCTTTTGACACTACACCTTTTGTTTTGAATCTAAAGTGAGCAATGAATGGTCTCTTTGTTTTCAAAACTTTGTACTCATTAGACTTGAACTTTTTCACCTCATAGTTGTCAAGAAAAACAACGCCAAGTCCGTGAGGATTGATTTTACTAGCAGTTCTTAGAATGCTAGATGACATCTGTTTGTCGTTTTGTTTGATAATAATTACACACATAATTTAATTTTAATTTGGACAAAGATAAGAATAAATTTAGACATAACCAAATTTATCTTTCACTCTGTCTTGATTTGTTTTAACTTTTTCCACTCCGATTATTTTATGTCCTTTGTTAGACATAAAGTTGTACCAATTCTCAAAGTGCCTCTCATCGTTGAATTGCTTAGGGAACTTTGAATAGTTCCCATAGCAAGACTTCATACTTATTATATATTCTACCATAATTATAGATTTATTGGTGTTTGATTTAGCTTGATATCTTTCCAATGTAAGTCAATGATATATCCGTATTGAACTTTTTTACCTTCCGATTCATTCCACCTCATATAAGTTGGAACTTTGATACAATATCCTCCGCTCATCTGAACAAAGAATTTTGCAGTGTGTTCATTTTCTTTTACTCTTAGAAGATGAGCCTTAACCATTTTATCATTTGCCATTGGTAGCAGTAGACCATTGCCTTCGACTTGACTTTTGTATTCAGCGTAGTGTTTGGTGTAATGAAACTTACCTTCACATCCGCAAGTACAAGCGTCAATTCTACCCTCGTAGATTGATTTGATTCTTTTGTACTCTAAGTCAAAGTTTCTTGCAATCTCGTGACTTGGTTTTACTTTTTTTAATTGAATTGTAGTAAACATAATTTTAATTTTTAATTGTTTGACATTGACTAGTCTCTTTGAAGAGACTAGTTTCGGACATCTAGCCCTCATCAGAATGCCTGTTATATAGCTCTGATTAGGTGGCTTACTAGCATTATAAAGCCAAAGACAAATAATGAAGTCAAAGCAGTTAACATTCCTTTTACGATTGTTTGTAATAATTGTGTAGTTTTCATTTTATTATAATTTAAATTGTTTAATCTGTTTCAACCTTTTGGTATCATCAGTGGTAGCACACACTACCATACAGAGAGCAGTTTAACATCTTACTCAGGATGACAACAACACTCTTATATCCTTCTTGCTCTTTCTTGATATATTCTAGTGAACTCTGCAATTGATTCGTGTATTCTACCTCTCATTATGAAGTCCCTGTAGTGAACTGATTGAGAGAAGATATAATCAACCTTAGTTTCATCGTAGTCGTACATTGACATCAGTGTTGGTCTCACCTTCTTCAAGAAAGCTTTGTAGCTTAGTTTTGGGTGATTGACCGCAGTATCAATAAGTAAGTAGAAGAACTCATACCTTCTCATACACTGCTTAACTGAGGTAAATCTAGAAGGAACTCTGAACTCTATCACCTTGCCTTTATCTAGACACATTTGGTATTTAGGGTGAAAATTATTCTCATAGTTTATCTCTTCAATTTCCATTGAAGGTCTCCAAGGGTTATTAGTTGGAGCGGTCTCTAGCATTCTCATATTGTGGTTACAATATCCATTCTTAAGCCTTCTCTCATACATTGCCATAATCACACCTGAGAACCTTCTTACTCTTTTAATCAATTCAGCTCCTGACATCCCTTCAACCGCAATGCTGATATGACCACCGCACCTTTTATTAGAAGGTGAATACTCATCGTTGATTACTTTCTTAGCCTCGTGAAACATATTGAAGACTTTGTTCCTCCACTGAGAAGGGGGAAGTAGCGGTAATATATTCGTTACCGCTTCAAATCCTGAATTACCTGACACTCCACAAGAAGAGTCCCTCTCAAAGCCTTTGAACAGATTGTACTCCTTGACACAGGTTCTGTGCAATCTATTCTTCTCTATCTCATATCCGATTGTGAACTTACTTGAGTAGTCCCCTTCGAACTCAATAAGGTTTCGGGTCTGTCTAGACTTGAGACCTTTGATGTCACCACCTTTAGCGCCTTTGTGTAATTCACGTGGCTCGGGTGAGTCGTGATAACCTCTGACTCTAGCTCTGTAGTCATCACCTGTTAATAAATAATTTATAGTATTTTCCATTTGTTGTTGTTGTTTTTGTCTCTTTGAAGAGACTAGTTAATTTTTAGTTTCTTAGTTCTGAACTTATCTTTGCTAACACATTGTACAATTCACGAATTGCACTCTCTGACACTCCACTGAAAGCAGTGTTACACTCTTTCATCTCACCTGTAGTTAAATATCTGATTGACTTTCCTTTGCCATTTGTCAAATATCCTTTCTTGATAGAAAAAGATATCATTGTCTCTGATTGTGAAGTTGAATTTCCACCTGTACTTGTACCATTCGCTCTCTTGATTAATTCAGCTACTGAACGCTCCACAGTTTCACCATTGTTCTCTGCTAGAGTACACTCTCTCTTGTACTGAGAAACTATCTCAGGTGACTCGACTTGTACCTTCGCAACCTTCATTACTCTGTAGAAATGCGCTTTACTGATACCTAACGCCTTCTTGTAAAAATCTTCTGTACTCCACGTAATCCCATTGTCCTGAAAATGTCTCTGACCTACTGATGATTGAAACCACTCGAAGCCCTTACTCACTAGCTTCGCATATTTTAGTGATGTCTCGAACTGAGACTTTCTCTTGTCTTTGATGTCTTGTGCTAAAGCACTGATTCGTGTTAGATTCAGATGTACCCTAACCTCACTTGAGGCTAAAAAATCTGACTCTATTTCTAATAAATTTCTCATTTTTGTTTGATTTTTGAGTTATTTAGGAACAATTCTTGTCCCTTTCAAGATTAAATATAGTCTAATTCTACATTGTGTGCAAGTTTTTTTTTAATATTTAGTTATTTTATTTGTAAGTCGTTGATTATCAATGAGTTAACAACGCAAATTTCCCTGAGATTTATTTAGGTAAAATCAAGCTTGGTCAGGGGTTCAGTTCTTTCTCTCTTTCCCTGTTAGAGAGGGAAGGTATAAACAACGTTCTTTATACTCTGAAATTACAGATAGGGGAAGGTGTGCAGATAGAGTGCATAGTTAGGTGTACTCTGTTGGACAGGGTGTCAAAAAAAAAGCTAAAAAAATCAGAATCAGCATTTTAAAATCAGAAAATCGGTTGCAAAAAAAAATCGTTTTCGGTTGGGGGGTGCGCTGCGTGTGGTGGTGGGGAGTCCAAACACTACAAATGTCTAATAAAAATTTTGTATCTTTACAGAATAAATAACAAGCTATGGATGATTTAACAAGAGATAGTAAAATGGGTAACTACGTAGAAGGACTCTATGTAAAGAACGGTAGATTGATGAATGATAGAATGCCGGGTGTAACCGGAATTCAAGAAGCAGCAATGTATAGAAAACAAATGAAGAAGCAATATAAAATTGATTGCATAGCAGACGGTATTGAAAGAGCAAAGATAAGAATGGACAATAAGTTCGACTTTGAAATGTAAATAATATTTCCCTTTTGTTTGATGAGAAAGAGGTTTATCGCAGGATAGCCTCTTTTTTTGTACAGTCTGTGACAACTTTGTGACAACTTTGTGACAAGAATAAAAAGCTAACTAGTTGATAATCAAGACGGTGACAGGTTGTGACAAAAATATAAGGGTCATTACGGGGTGATTAGATATAGGGAGGTAGTAGTAGTAGTAGTATAGGGATAATTAATATCGGCATAACGACATATTTATTATTAGTATATTTGTATAAATAAAAAACGACAAGATGAGTAGCAAGATGAGAATGGGTAAACCAAGGCGTAGACAAAGAAAGCTAGACGCTATAGCTAGAAAGGAAGAAAAGATTGCAGCTTTGGAGAAACAATTAGAAGAGCAGAATGAAATGGACGGAAGAGGGTTCAATCCAATCAAGCAAGCTAATCCCGGTGTTTTAGAGTCAGCTATTAGTAGAAAGAAAACTGCAGTTAAGAGAAAGAAACGTAAGTTAGGAATCGAAGATTAATATTAAATTGTTTTGTATATTTGCAGTATACAAATAATTTAATCTAATATGAATCAACCTACCGGAGGCTACTCACCAAAAGACCTCAACTTCAATGAAGAGGCACAATCCAAACTAATTAACGGAATAGCTAAGATTGCATCTGCAGTCAAGAGCACATTAGGACCTATGGGTCAGACAGTGCTAATCGAATCCCCTAATCATTTGAATGGTATAACAGTAACAAAGGACGGTGTTACTGTCGCAAAAGCAGTAGACTTGTTAGACCCTGTAGAAAATCTTGCGGTCAAGATGATGAAGGAAGCGGCAGATAAGACTGCAGCATTAGCAGGTGACGGTACTACAACCGCTATTGTTCTAACTGAAGCTTTAGTAAGCGCAGGTATTGAAGAGATAACAGAAGGTGTTAATAGAACTGAGGTTCTGAGACATATGGTTGAGGGAACAAAGAGAGCGGTAGAACATTTGAAACATCAAACCAAAAGGGTAACAAAGAAAAAATTATTAGACGTAGCCACTATATCAGCTAACAATGATAAAGCCATTGGAAAAATAATAGCTGATTGTTATAACTCAGTAGGTAAGAACGGTATCGTTACTGTGGAGAAGTCACCCACACCCGATACTTATGCAGAAACAACAAACGGTATTAAGGTGGATAAAGGATACACCTCACCGTTGTTTATTAATAATCAAAAGAAAGATGAATGTATATTAGAGGATGTACACATTCTAGTTTGTGATTCTGAGATATCAAACATACTACAGATTGAAAACATTCTTAAACCAATCATACAAGAAAGAAAGAAGTTGTTAATCATTGCGCCTTGTTCGGTAGGTGTCATAAATACTCTAGCAGCAAACGTAATGAAGAACAACCTACAGATATGTAATATACAACCACCTAACTTTGGATACAGACAACACGAGCTAATGCAAGACATAGCATTGGCGGTTGGAGCAACTTACTATTCAGAGAAAACAGGAGACGACCTAAGCCTTATACAATTCACGGATTTGGGTCACGCTTCCAAGGTGATAGTTGGGAGAGACTCTGCCGTGATATTGAAAGACGATGAAACTAGTAATGCAGAGTTACAAACAAGAGTAGATGAATTATGGCAACAACATAAGATTACTACTAAGAAACAAGACAAGGAATTTATTCTCTCACGAATTGCCTCCCTTACGGGAGGCATCGGTGTCATCTATGTCGGTGGAAACACAGACTTAGAACAGAAAGAGTTATACGATAGAGTCGATGACGCAGTGTGTGCAGTACGCTCCGCTCTATTAATGGGGATACTACCCGGTGGGGGGATGGCTCTTTTTCAATTAGCTACTAGAATGTGTGATGATTGTAGTGATATATATGAAGAGAACATAGCTAATAAAATTTTAAAACAAGCATTCATAGCACCTGCAGTTCAAATTATTAAAAATGCCGGCAAGGAATTTGATGAGGTTTACACTGACATACCGGGTGATTTCTATGTAGGATATGACTTGAAAAATGATAAGTATGGAAACCTACTTGAGTTGGGAGTTATAGACCCAATGAAAGTAACAAAGTCCGCTTTACAAAATGCAGTATCTGTTGCAGTAACCATACTATCCACTAACGCAATAATAACAATGGCTAGAACATATGAATCGAAATGAAAAGAAATATAAATTAATGGAATGGTCCTTGATAGGATTGATTGTTAGTTTTATCTTAATACTAATGACAAGTTGTGGAACTTATACACAAGCACCAAAAAATACAATTAAAGTATTAGCAGTAACTCACGAGGGAGACACAATACAGTTAGATGTAAACTCTTTACGACCAAGAGTCTATCAAAACATCTATCACACTTACCCATACTATCATAACTATTGGAGACCCTCTTCATACTATTGGGGTGCACCTTACTACTATTACAACAGACCAAATGTAAATTACACTATACCAAGTGTTTCGAAACCATATAAGCCAAGTCAAAATGCAATGCCTGCTCCTACAACAGGTTCAGGTCCAAACACATCAAGTCCTAACTTAGCAACCCCACCAAGCACAAATACAATTAAGAAAAAAAATAAATGAAACCTATAGGAAAGAATTTAATTATAATTGAAATTGAAGAAGAAATAAAAACAGACTCAGGATTATTACTATCTGCAGAAGATACTAAAGACTTACGATATAAAAAAGGTGAGGTAGTTAAAGAAGGTACAGATGTAGATGTAGTAAAACCAAAAGATTTAGTATACTACGATAAACGTGCAGGATATAAAATGGTAATAGAAGGAAAACAATATATAATCATTCAGGAGTCCGATGTCGTTGTTGTCTTATAAACTTATTCATACTCTTTATAAAATTTCGATACACCTTATCGGTGTATGAAACATTTTTCGCAAACATAGGATTACCACTTAGACTAGTGGGTATTTCTTCACCACTTAACTTCTTATATATAGAATTGATAAGTCTTGTCGTTTTGTATGAAAGACCATACAATGTTTTGTTTTTCCCTACTCTTTTTCTAAATACCACAATCCACTTATCTCGTAGCAAGCGGTCAAACCTATCTGTATCCCAACTAAGCAACTCATCAAACTCTTCAAATTTATCTTTTGAAAAATATTTTTCTGAATTCAAAAACAACAACATATCTAAATCTCCTTGTGTCAAAGAATACTTAGCTTTGATAAAATATCGAATCACTCTCCAATACTTTAAGTAATCAGATTGCATATAATTAAATTTATTATTTTTGTATAAATATACGAAATATGGCAGTTGAAGAAAAAAAACCGGTAGTTGATAATGAGACTAGTAATTTCAGAGCCTCTACTATTGCTGCACTTGCTAGACTTAGAAAACAAAATGAAGCTCTAACTGAACAAGCAAATAAAAATAAAGCTGCCACACTAGCTTATAACAGAGAGCTAAAGAAGAAAAAAAAGAGGGAGGCACTCGCTAACAAGATAACTAATGTGAAAGGCTTACAAGGTTTACAAGGCTTACAAGGATTAGCGGGAACTAAGAAACAAAAAGAAAAGAAAGCATAATGGCAAAAAAAGGTAAAACAAAAAAGAAAGGCAACAAGATTTGTCCGGCAGGAATAGCTTGGGCAAAAAGAACCTTCGACACATATCCGTCAGCGTATGCGAATATGGCAGCTAGTAAATATTGTAAAGACCCTAATTACGCTAAGGGCGCTAAAGGAAAAAAATAATGGATGCAAAAAAATTAAGAACAATAGCATCAGAACTTAGAAAAGCTTCTGCTATGCATAAAGGTCAAGCTGCAAGGATTGACAAGATGTTAAAATCAATGAAGAAAAAGAAATGAGTAAGATGAATAAAAGTAACCGTCCTAGAGTAAAGAACGGTGGTAAGAGTAACAACTTAGGTAGACAAAGCGTTATATATGGAATAGATAAAAATCCAAATGTAACTGCTGCAGACAGAATAGCTAAGTTTTTATAATAAGTATAACCAATAAATAAATAGATATGCCAACAGTAAATTACACTTGTCCTGATACAGGCAAGAAAATGAAAAGAACTTTTCCTTACAATGCAGTAGGAAAAGCACAAGCAGACTCCCTTGCAAGAATGATGGGAGGTTCTAAGAAAAACAACCCGGGATACGGTATGGAGAAGACCTACTAAAATGGGTGAGCTCAAAAAGTGGAGAGACCAAAAATGGGTTCGTATTGGTACGGATGGCTCTATCAAAGGAGCGTGCGGAACAAGTAAAAATAAAAAGAATCCTGATAGGTGTTTGCCTTTAGCAAAAGCACGTTCTATGTCTAAAGCAGAAAGAGCAAAGACGGCTAGAAAAAAGAAACGAGCAGGCGCAAGAGGAAGAACGGTAGTAGCTAACACGAGAGCAGGTCGTGTTACGAAAAGATACACCAAATGATAACGCATTCGGAACAATGGTATGTAGACCAATATAATCGAAATCGTTTACCTAAAGATTGGGTAAAAGATTATAAGGAGCTTACCGATGTTTTGAAAGGTTTAAATAAAAAGTATGGCGGATAAATCAAAAATGAAATGCAATGTGGTTAGACCAAGCACTAGACCGGGTAAAAAGAAAATGGTTAAAGCGTGTCAGGGTGGAAAAGAAAAGCTTATTCACTTTGGAGCAAAAGGATATGGACATAATTATTCAGGAGCTGCAAGGAAAAGCTTTCGAGCACGACACAAATGTGGACAAGCTAAATCAAAATTAACCGCAAGGTATTGGGCTTGTAAAAAATTATGGGCAGGGAAAGGTGGCAGCACCAAGTCTTCGCCAAAAAACAGACAAGGAAAATATTAGTATATTTGTATAATTATTAATCACGCTAAAAAAAAATATTATGGCACAAGGATATAACGACAGACTAGATGAGTCAATTGGAATGAAGCACAGAGGTGCAAAAAAACAATCTATGAAAAGTAGAAGAGACGAATCTAAAGGAATGGCTAAAGCAATGACAGGTCATGCTTACTCAGGAAATCACTCTATGAAAGAAGATAAGCATTACCCAAGTAATGTACACGGTCACTTAGATAGTCTAATTAGAAAATAAGATGGCTAAAGGAGATATAGAAATTAAAAAAAGCAATCAAGGTAAGTTTACTGCTTGGGCAAAAAAAAATATGCCCGGTAAATCTGTGTGTGCTGCTGCTTCAGCAGTAATGCGTAGACCGAAGAAATATACCGGAAGTGTTGTCAAGATGGCAAACTTTGCTAAAAACTTTGGTTGTAGTAAATAGAGATGGGTAAAGCGTTAGTAAAATTAGGATTATGGTTACAACGTGTGTGGAGAAAAACTCTATGCAAGTGGAATTGGTTAGTCTCAAAATTAATTATTGAAGTAAAAGAATGCCCGGTTTCTCAATGTTTATGTAAAAATAAAATATAGTATCTTTGTACCGATGAAACGAAGAGATACACTCAATAGTAAATCAATAGGCTTTGGAGACACTGTTGCAAAAGTTGCAAAAGTTGTTGGAGCTGATAAAGTAGCTCGAGCCTATACCAAAGTTACCGGCAAAGATTGCGGGTGCGGACAAAGGAGAGATTCTCTAAACAGAATGTTTCCATACAGTAAATAATAACATATAAAAAAAAAGAAAATGGCAATACCAAACGGAACAAAATTTCACGGAGTCGCACCTCAAGTTGATACAAAAAATAGAGGTTCGGCACAATTAAACTCATTAAGAGATGTCTATACTTTCCCGGATGATTTCGCATCAGGAGGTTATAGTTACTCAGGAATAATTATAAATATTGGAGCAGGTTCAACTAGCCCTTTTAATGGTGACACTGTAGAGTGGGGAGGAATTACTTCTCCAACTAGTCAATGTTCAGTATTAATGTTTCCCGAGCAAGTTCTCATAACATCAGTATTTTTCAAAATGACTGCATCTAATGCACCGACTGTAGATTTAGATTACGTATTTAATCTTTACACTTCAGCAGATTTAAATGCAGACCCTATGAACGCAGCAACATGGACACAATTAGGTTCATTAGTAACAGGTCTTGATGGAACTTCAGGAGATACTCCCGGATTTGTAGAAGACACTACTTCATTAAACTTAGTAGTACCTGCAGGTTCTATGTTAGCAATGGCGGGAATTGAAAATGCAGGTGGTTTTGCACTTAATACCATTGAAGCAGTGGTAGGTTTAGTAGCAGTTCCACAATCATAATAAATAAAATATGAGTTACCAAAAGTTAAATACAAGTAGAGCTTGGAAAGTTCTACCTAATGATAATACACCTCTACCTAATATAGGAGGGCCTGTTACAATACAGATAGCATTAGACGCAGTGCCGGTAGTAGGAACGAACATTAACTTTGTACAACCCGTTAGAGACAAAGGAATAAAGGCGGGAATGGTAGTTGTAAATGTTACCACAGGAGTGCAAACGCTTGTAACCGGTGTAAACCAATCAGCTAATATAACTCAACTACCTGTAGAAAGTGTAGTAGGAATGAATGCGGGAGACACCATTGTTATATATGAAGCAGTTACTTCACGTTCAGCAGCAGTTCTTTATGTAGGTACAGGCGGAAATGTAAGAGTATTAACTGCAGGTGGAGACGATGTAGTAATAGTCGGAGTTGCAGCAGCCACGTTTATACCTATTAATGTAGTTCAAGTATTTGCAACTGATACAACTGCAGCCGACATCTTAGCACTATGGTAAGATGGGTGGCGCAATTGGATTAGGAATAGGAATACCTTTTGCAGAGGTAGTAGGCGCAGGAGGCGCAGACTGCCCGATATTAGAAGCTCTTCATTGGGACGAAGTTGGGTATGTAAATGGTTCTTCTACTATTGATGTAGAAATCAATGGACAGGTTGTTGATGATAAAGGATTCACTATAGATGGTACAAATGGAACGTATTGTCAGTTTGCGTTTGGAACAAGTCCTAACTTAGCCTCTAATCCTCAAGTTCCTTTTTCTTATCCTGTTATAAACAACACACCTCAATCTACCATCTTCACAGGATTAACACCCGGTACAACATACTATTATGGAATCATAGCTTATAATGGAAAGTGTGTAGCTCAAACTGCTGCAGTTCAACTAGTCACTCCTGAATTAGATATGATTGTAACATTTGATACTACTCTTACTCAAGGACTTCCTTCTCCTATAAATGCACCCAACGTTATACGTTTACCATTTGCACCAATAACATATACCGAAACTCCTAATTTTAATTTAGATATTACTGTTAATTGGGGAGATGGGACTACAGATGTTTACAATACTAACCCTGTTAATTTTCCTGCAGATGTTCCTATGCATGTATATGCTACTCCGGGAACATATGATGTGATTATCACTCCTAATGGAAGAGGAATAGAAGGTTGGAGTTTTACCGCTAATCAAACAAATGCAAAAACGATAGGCTCTACTAAATTAATAGAAATAAAACAGTGGGGGGATATGGTGTTTGGTGTCCCTAGTGGCTCTCCAAATGCAGGTTTTAATGCGACAAGATATTGGTATGAATGTATTAATCTAGGGCCTATAAATGCCCCTGATACTCCTATGATAGTAGGAAATATAGTTCGAAGCCCACAAATCAATTGGGGTTTTAGTAGAAGTTTTAATTTAGGTTTACCTAAAGACCAAAATATAGCTAGATTAAACGATTGGGATTTGAGAACTTTAGTAAGATTTGAGGGTCTGTTTAGATTCTGTGATACCTTTAATGGAAACGTTGAAAATTGGTATACGCCTAATATGGAAAGAATGACGGCAATGTTTGACGATACGGATTTTCAGGGTGATGTGTCTAAGTGGAATACTGATAACCTAGGTATGATGTTTACGTTGTTTTCAGGTTGCACTAATTTTAATAGTGATTGTAGTACAAAAACTGTAACTCGTAAAGCGGTTTATAATTCAGGTAGGTCAGGGAACTATAAGGAGTTTACAGACACTGCTTGGAATATGGATAATGCGTTTAACTTAGCTTCACTGTTTGATGGTTGCACTAGTTTTGACAACGGAGGAAATCCACAAGGATTGAATGGATGGGGTATCGGAAACGCCACTCCTTTTCCGGGTGAGTTATATAATTTAAGCAATGTCTTTAGGCAGACTCAGTTTAATGGAGACCTAAATAATTGGGATGTAAGTCAATGTAAAAATTTTTCGTTTTTGTTTGAAGGCAATACGGTATTCAATGGGGATATTACAAATTGGGATTTTTCAGGATTAGCAGTGGGTAGTTGTAATTCATCACAAATGATATTTATGTTAAGAGGTGCAACGTCATTCAATCAAGATATTAGTAATTGGGATTTAACAGGAGTAGGTGGAATGAACGGGTTAATGGGTCCTAACTTCCCTCCACACCCCTTACCTAGTGACCCTACACTAGACACTTCTATATATAATGATGTATTAGTAAACTTTTCAGCTTTAGGAAATTATTCAAGAGCAGCTAATTGTAGCTTTTGGTCATCAGGAGGAACTAACTATTTTAATTTTGGTAACAGTCAATTTGACCCAAACCTAACAAATGTAGTTTCGGCTAGAAATCAATTAATATTAGACTTAGGTGCTATAATAGATGGAGGCCCTGTACCCGGTACTCCATTAACAGATGCTACATTCCAAACTGCAATTAACGATATTCTAGCACAAGACCCTAATGGTGACTTTAACCTTGTACCTTATGGTAAAATTCAAAATTGGGATACTTCACAAGTGACTACTATGGAAGATGCTTTCCAACTTAGAAATACGTTCAATGGTGACATTAGTAATTGGGACACGTCAAGTGTTACTAATATGGCAAATATGTTCGATAGTTGCTCAATATTCAATCAAGATATTGGTAATTGGGATGTATCTAATGTAGATAACTTTTTTAGCTTGTTTGAGTTTGCAATAGCATTTAACCAAGACATAAGTGGTTGGGATACAAGTAGTGCAATTAAAATGGGACGTATGTTCTATAAAGCAACTGCTTTCAATCAAAATTTAAATAATTGGGACACATCTAATGTAGATACTATGTATCGAATGTTTAGAGAAGCTACTTCATTTAATCAACCTTTAAATAATTGGAACACAGGCAATGTTCTGAATATGGCTGAGATGTTCTACGATATGGGATTTAACCAAAGCATAGATGCTTGGGATGTTTCAAGTTTAGAAGATGCGTTCGGTATGTTTGAAGATAATACTGCTTTTAATCAAAATTTAAACTCTTGGAATACTGCGAGTCTTGAAGGTATATCTGATATGTTCAATGGTGCAACTGCTTTTAATGGTCAAATAGACAATTGGGATGTAAGCAATGTTACACAGTTCCAACGTATGTTTCAAGGTGCTAGTTCATTTAATCAACCTCTGAATAGTTGGAATACAAGTACAGGAAATCAATTCCAAGAAATGTTTGATGGAGCTACGGTATTCAATCAAAATTTAAATAATTGGGATGTATCAAATGGAACAATTGCACGAATGTTTAGAGATGCAACTGCATTTAATGGAGACATAAGCACGTGGAGCGTAGGACACGTATCACAATTCCATAGGATGTTTGAGAATGCAACTAACTTCGATATTGATATATCGGGTTGGGACACATCTTCAGGATTTAATATGATAAATATGTTTAAAGGTGCTTCTTCATTCAATCAAGATTTAAGCTCTTGGAATGTAACAGGAGTACAATTCTGTACAGGTGTATTTGATAATACTCCTTCTTGGACAGACCCAAAACCTAACTTTACTAATTGCACACCTTAATAAATAATTATGAGCACAACAATAAAATATAGCATATCAAAACCTTCTGAATTCACTTATTGGATTGCAACAGAAAATGGTGAGTTTAGACTTCTTGGAGGAGTTGGGCCTACACAAGTTGCTGATTTTAAATATGCAGATGTAGAAGAATATACCGACAGAGAAGAATGGATTGCAGCACTTGAAGCTTATGGTGTTGACACAGACGATATTCCAAAAAAATAATTCTTTATCTTTGCCTAATGAATTATTATCAATCTAACTCTTATCTAATCGACATTGAAGTAAATTATGAATATGTAGAAACCTCAGAAAGAGATGGCAGAAAAACAGTTAACGTCAGAAAGTAAATTTAGTTTAAGTATAAAAGAATTAATTGCTGCTGCAATTGGGTTTAGTTCCTTGATTGGAATGTATTTTACCTTACAAGCAGACATTGCAAGAGCAATGGAACTACCTCAACCGGAGGTTCAAAAAATTGAATTCGATTATAAAGATAAATTAATTAGGTCGACCATTGAGAAAATCGATGCAGATGTTACCACTGTAAAGGAAGATGTAAACGAGATTAAAGAATCTTTAGCAAAGATGGACGAGAGGCTCTACGAGATGAGCAGAAAAAAATGAGATATCTCGCACTTATATTATTTTTCACAACACAATTATTATATTCCCAATCTATAACTGTAATACAGTTTAGTGCTGAGTTTCTAAAAGATAATGAGATATCATTAAAAGCAATTAAAGACGCTAATACAGAGACTATTTATTTAAGTAAAGAACAAGCTTTGTTTACAAAACATGAGATAGTTTATATACCTACCCTGTTGCTTTTAAATAACGATGAGGTGGTTTTACGTATTGAGAGTGATATCTCCTTAAAACTACCTGAAAATGCGTTAGAAGAGATACAAGAGTATATTGATGAAATAATAGAAAGCAAATTTTAAAATGAAAAGAAAAGAAAAAACAGAAGAGTATGCAATCAATGGTGTAATATTTTTGCTAGTATTAGTAGCATTCTTATTAGTGTCTAGTGTTGCATTGGGGCAAGAAAATAAAAAGGATAATATATTTGATAAAGTATATGACGAGTTGTTTAAGTATGGAACTGTGTATGTAGCAGGAGATATGCGAAACTCATTTGAAACACAAAGTCCAAGTTATTTTGTAAGAACAAATCCCAACAATCTTTATGATGTACCACAAGTAATAGATAATACAGTATATCATCCTTTTGATTATCGAGTTGGAGTAGGATTTCGTAAGCTAGCTAGATTTGACTATGAAATAAAAGCAAAAAATTATTATGACGGAAAAGAAAATAACATCGCTCTATCTTCTCCAACGTCAGCAGTAAAAGGATTAGAGTACCTATTGCATTATGAAAAAGAAAGAGAAAGAGGGGTTGAGTTTAATAATTCCCGATACTTTGTTAGACATACAGGAGATTATCATATAATTAAGTTTGAACAAAGAGAACAAGGTAATGTAGGTTTTAAATATATGTCAGGAGAAGTAAGAGCTCGGCTTCCTATTGGTAAAAAGCTTAGTATATCGGGTGGCGCAATTTATCGTACCCATCAGCGTCCTTACGGATATAACCCGATTGAAATATGGTTAAATGAGATAGATGAATTTGGATTCCCGGTAAACCCGTGGTACAGTCTAGGATACCAATATGGGTTTCAAGACATAGGATATACTCAAATAGATGATTACGGAAATGAAATATACGATTGGTATTGGGTGAACTCTCAGGGAGTAATAGTTGCTCATACAGACGTACAGTTTCGTGACTTGGTATTTGGTAGATTAATGAATAGATTCAATCAAGAAAAATGGGCAGAGCTAGATGTGTTTGGTGAAATCGCACCTGTAGTAGGCTTTGACTTTTACGACTATAAGAAAAACTTTTGGATTCATATGTATGGAAATTGGATATTACCTTATCACAAATACATTCAAGGAAACGAAGATTTCTCATATTTGAATAGAGACAATTGGGGTCTAGGAGGGTTGAGACAAGACGCAGAGCCTGAGCAGTGGGACGACTATCAGGCAGGCCTAATATTTGGATGGAAAATTTCAAGGACACTTGGTTTTTTTGTAGAAGCTGAGTACACAAAGTTTTGGGATTCTAAAATATATAATAGCTCAGTAGGAATTAATTTAAGATTATAATGGCAAGAAGAGCAAACGTAGTTCAATTTAGAAAAAGAAAAAGAAAGTCACATCCTCATAGCAAAAACGCAAGTAAAGGACAGACAGGTTATGTTAAAAAATATATAGGACAAGGTAGATGAGAAAAATAAATAAAATAATTATTCATTGTTCGGCTACACCAAAACATAAAGATTTTAGTGCTGAGACCATAAGAGATTGGCACGTTAAAGGTAATGGGTGGGACGACATAGGGTATCATTACGTAGTTAGATTAGATGGTTCATTAGAGTATGGTCGCCCTGTGCAAGTCCCCGGAGCTCATTGCAGGGGGGAAAATAAATCTAGTATCGGAATTTGTTATATCGGTGGTATGGATGAAAAGATGGAAGAATGGGAAGACACTAGAACACAAGAACAAAAAGATAGTTTAGTAGATTTGCTTAAGGTGTTAAAAAAGTTTCATCCTGAAGCAAATATCTATGGACATAGGGATTTTTCACCTAAAGCTTGTCCAAGCTATGACGCAAAAACAGAATATAAAGAATTATGAAAGATATATTAAATAAAATATTTGGAGCAGCAGGAGGGGGAGTTGCAGAAAAACTTTCAGGAATAGTAGATAAATTTGTGCAAACCAAAGAAGAAAAGGCAGCATTCGAAAAAGAAATGACCCAATTATTTATGAAGCACGAAGCCGATATGGAGAAAAATATAACAGACAGATGGACATCGGATAACAGTGCGTCTAAACTAACACAAAACATAAGACCAATAGTTTTATTATTTCTAGTGGTTTCAACGGTGATAATGATTTTTATTGACGCAGGTATGATTACATTTGAAGTTGAAGATAAATGGACAGACCTTTTGCAGCTTACTTTGATTACCGTGATTTCAGCTTATTTTGGCGGAAGGTCATTTGAGAAGATTAAAAATAAAAAATAGTATCTTTGTATTAAATTTTAATACGATGCCAAATTTAACTAAGGATGAGCTTAATCTCATTCACGAAATCAAAAAAGATTTCATTACAAAAAAATTAGCTTTAGGTGATTTAGAATTGCATAAGGTTAAGATATTAAAAGAAGTAGAAGCAATAGAGAAAGTGTTTTTACAAAACGAAAAAGATTTAGCAAATAAATACGGAGCTGATTCTATTATTAATATGGAGACAGGTGAAGTAACACAAAAAGAAAAACAAGATGTCAAAAATTAGTCAATACCCCGTTGTTCAAGCTGCAGCAGACGATTTAGTTATTGTTACTGCTCCTAATGCTACTCCATCAAATGCAACTAAAAATGTTACAGTTGGTTCGATAGCACAATTTGCGGCACAAATACAATTAGGTTATGATGTGTATACTGCAAATCTAAAACAAAAAACTACAGACGACCCTACTGCAGATGAACTAAACAACACAACAGGTGCAACAATGACCTATAAAAGACTCGGGGCAGGAGAGTATGAGGTAACGGCATCGGCTAATATATTTGACCCAATAGAAAAAATTCAAGTATGGCTTAATTACGGAAGCCCCGCTTCAGACGGGTTACCTCCAAAAGTTGAAGTTACTGCATTTGATACAATCATAATTAAAACTCAAGATGAAACAGGTGTTTTAGAAGATGATTTATTAACTCTTGCTCCTTTTGAGATTCGTATTTATAAATAAAATTAAATGAACGACATAAGAAAAATTGCAGTCGGTCCTGACTATAAATCAGGAGCAATGCACTACATAGTAGGACAAGACGTTCTAAATGGAACGCATCATATTCATCTTATAAAATATGATACATCAATGGATTCTTTTAAAATATGGATAGCATCTAATAATAAAGATGAGGTTGTGCTATGGAAAGAGTTTACTGATATGCCTGTGTCAATAGAATATAATATAAATTTTTGAAATCTCCTTATTTATTTATTGCAAAAGCCATAGATGGTAAAAGATATAATAACACTAAAAAAATTGGTGGCATAGATTTTATTGTCAATACTTCAGAAGAAAACCATAAAGCATCCAACAGATTTGCCACAGTAATATCTACACCCATCAAATATACAGGGCCTGTTAAGGTGGGAGACACTTTAGTTGTACATCATAATGTGTTTAAGTTTTATAACGATATGTATGGGAGAAGAAAAAGCGGTAGAAGTTATTTCAAAGACGATTTGTTTTTTATTGAGCCTGACCAATTTTATATGTTTCATAACGGAGAAAAATGGAACACACACGGTAGATATTGTTTTACTAAACCAATTCCGGTAGAAGATTCGTATATTTATAAACCATTTAGTGAAGAACCATTAATGGGTGAAATAAAATATAGCAATGATTATCTTAGGTCTAAAGATGTTAACGAAGGAGATAAAGTTTGTTTTAAACCCGATACTGAGTATGAGTTTGAAATAGAGGGTGAAAAACTATACAGAATGTATGACCACCAAATAACAATTAAATTATAATATGGACTCAAAAACTTTAAAAAAAAATATTATACAGGCCGGAATGAGAGCCGTAGAACAATTAATTAAAGTTGCAAAAGAAGATATTATAAAGCCTGACCCTGAAGATGAGTTAGCAGCAGACAGATTAAAAAATGCAGCAGCCACAAAAAAACTTTGCATTATGGATGCATTTGATATATTAGCTAGAATAGAAGCGGAGAAAAATATAATTGATGCCGAAGAAAAAGGGCCAAGTAAAATAGATACAAAACAAGGATTTGCAGAGAGAAGGTCTAAATAAACTATATAGAGTTATAGAGAACGCTATACCTAAAAACGTTATTTCAAATAAAAATAGAAATAGAAGTTGGTTGTATGGCTACAATGAAAAATATGACTTAGTAGTTATTTCTAAAACAGGGCAGATTGAACAGGTAATAGAAGTAAATGGATTATTAATAGCTTTACCGAAAGCTCCAAAGTCTCTTCAAAGAGACAAAGATTATTGGGAAAGAAAACAATTACCAAAACCACTTAGCCAAATAAACTCCATATTTCAATGGAATACAATGCCTGATAGTTTTAAATCAAGGTGGGTGGATTTTATAGAAGATGAGTTCGATAAAAGAGAGTTAGGTTATTGGTTTGTTAATGATAAAGTTCCAACCTATATTACCGGAGCTCATTATATGTATCTTCAATGGACATCCATTGATGTTGGTTATCCTGAGTTTAGAGAAGCTAACAGAATTTTTTATATTTATTGGGAAGCTTGTAGGGCTGACCATAGATGTTTTGGAATGATTTATTTAAAAATAAGACGTTCAGGTTTTTCATATATGGGCTCTTCCGAGTGTGTAAACACAGGTACATTAGCTAAAGACTCAAGAGTCGGTATACTTTCAAAAACAGGTTCGGATGCTAAAAAAATGTTTACCGATAAGGTTGTACCTATTTCTAATCGACTACCATTTTTCTTTAAACCTATTCAAGATGGAATGGATAAACCAAAAACAGAACTTGCATTTAGAATTCCTGCTGCAAAAATTACAAAGAAAAATATGTATGATATTGCTGACGAAGAGTTGTATGGGCTAGACACAACAATAGATTGGAAGAACACAGATGACAACTCATATGATGGTGAAAAGCTTTTATTACTAGTTCACGATGAAAGTGGAAAATGGTTGAAACCAAATAATATTTTAAATAATTGGCGTGTAACTAAAACTTGTTTGCGATTGGGTAGTAGAATTATCGGAAAATGTATGATGGGTTCTACATCTAATGCATTGAACAAAGGAGGTAAAGAATTTAAAAAATTATTTAATGATTCTAATCCCCACAACCGAAGCAAAAATGGACAAACTAAATCAGGGTTATACAGTTTGTTTATTCCTATGGAGTGGAACTTTGAAGGTTACATAGATAAATATGGAATGCCTATTGAAGATGTAGTTGAATATTGGGAAGCAGAAGTGGAGTCTTTAAAAAACGACCCTGACGCATTAAACGAATTCTATAGACAATTTCCTAGAACTGAGTCTCACGCATTTAGAGATGAAAGCAAACAAGCACTTTTTAATTTAAATAAACTATATCAACAAATAGATTATAATGATTCTTTAATTCAAGAACATCATATTACTCAAGGCAGCTTTTATTGGAAAGGAGGAGTCGTAGATTCTGAAGTAGTTTGGAGGCCTGATTTAAGAGGTAGGTTTAAAGTGAGTTGGCTTCCACCAAAACATTTGCAAAATAGAATTGTAAATAAAAAAGGGACTAAGTATCCGGCTAATGAGCACATTGGTGCATTTGGATGCGACTCATATGATATTTCAGGGACTGTGGGTGGTGGTGCATCTAATGGAGCATTGCACGGCTTAACTAAGTTTAATGTAGACGATGCGCCAAGTAATCAGTTTTTCTTAGAGTATGTGGCAAGACCACAGACTGCTGAGATATTCTTTGAAGAAGTTTTGATGGCGTGTATTTTTTATGGTATGCCTATATTGGTAGAAAACAACAAACCAAGGTTATTATACCATTTTAAGAATAGAGGTTATAGAGGTTTTAGTATCAATAGACCCGACAAAGCATTTAATAGATTATCAAAAACAGAACGAGAGTTAGGAGGTATACCAAACTCAAGTGAAGATGTAAAGCAAGCTCACGCTGCAGCTATAGAGTCATACATAGAAACTCATGTGGGTTTAGTTAAAGAAGACGAGATGGGATATATGCCATTTAACAGAACTTTAGAAGATTGGGCAAAGTTTGATATAAGTAATAGAACAAGGTTTGATGCTAGTATAAGCTCAGGGTTAGCCATTATGGCAACTCAAAAACACAAGTATCAGCCGGAAAAAAAACAATCAAATATAATTATTAACTTTGCAAGGTATAATAATAAGGGAAATTTAAGCGAAATAATAAGATAGATGAAAGATATAAAAATAGACATTTCATCTGTAGGTTTTCCAAGTCAATTCGTTTCTGATGCCGAAAAAGCGACAGAAGAATTTGGACTACAAATTGGACAAGCAATTCAATACGAATGGTTTAAGAAAGATGGAAATCAATGCAGATATTACAATCAGTGGAGAGATTTTTATCGACTCCGTTTATATGCAAGAGGTGAACAACCAATAGGTAAATATAAAAATGAATTAGCAGTAGATGGAGATTTAAGCTACTTAAATTTAGATTGGACACCTGTTCCAATAATTCCCAAGTTTGTAGATATTGTGGTCAATGGTATGAACGACAGAATGTTTGAGGTAAAAGCTTATGCTCAAGACGCTATGTCATCAGCAAAGCGCTCTAAATATCAAGATATGATTGAGGGTCAAATGGCTGCTAAAGATGTGCTTGAGCTTATACAGAAAAAAACAGGTGTAGACCCCTTCTCTATGAATCCTGACGAACTTCCCGCTACTGATGAAGAACTCAATTTATATATGCAGCTTAATTATAAACCTGCTATTGAGATAGCAGAAGAAGAAGCAATTAATACAATATTTGAAGAAAATCATTACGATGATATTAGAAAAAGATTAGACTATGATTTGACGGTTTTAGGAATAGCTTGTGCAAAACACGAGTTTTTGCAAGGGGCGGGTGTCGAAGTAAAATACGTTGACCCTGCCAATATAGTTTATAGTTATACAGAAGACCCACATTTTAAAGATTGTTTTTATTGGGGTGAAATTAAAACAGTACCAATTACTGAGCTATTAAAAATAGACCAAAGCTTAACAAGAGAAGATTTAGAAGAAATAAGTCAATACAGTCAAAGTTGGTATAATTATTTTAACACTGCTCAGTATTATGAAAATGATATTTTTTATAGAGACACTTGTACCTTAATGTACTTTAATTATAAGACTACTAAAAAAATGGTCTATAAGAAAAAGAAATTAGAAAACGGTGGTACAAAAGTTATTGAGAAAGACGACCAATTTAATCCACCACAAGAAATGATGGAAGATGGTAAGTTTGAGAAGATGGAGAAAACTATCGATGTTTGGTATGAAGGTGTGATGGTTATGGGAACAAATATTATATTAAAATGGGAGTTGGCTAAGAATATGGTAAGACCACAGTCGGCTCAACAACACGCTTTACCAAATTATGTAGCGGTAGCACCTAGAATGTATAAAGGAGTAATAGAGTCTTTATGTAGAAGAATGATTCCTTTTGCTGATTTAATACAGATAACTCATTTAAAACTACAACAAGTTATTTCAAGAGTTGTACCGGATGGTGTATATATAGACGCAGACGGATTAAACGAAGTGGATTTAGGAACAGGTAATGCTTATAACCCTGAAGATGCATTGAGATTATATTTTCAAACAGGTAGTGTGATTGGTAGAAGTTACACACAGGATGGTGATTTCAATCAAGGAAAAGTTCCAATTAAAGAATTACAATCGAGCTCAGGCGCAAGTAAAACACAAATGTTAATTGCTAATTATAATCATTATCTTAATATGATTAGACAAGTAACAGGATTAAATGAAGCTAGAGATGCTTCTACTCCTGACCCTAACTCTCTTGTAGGGTTACAAAAACTTGCAGCTTTAAATTCAAACGTAGCCACTAGACACATTTTAGATGGGTCATTATATATCTACAGAACTTTGGCTGAAGCATTAACTTATAGAGTAGCTGATATACTAGAATACTCAGATTTCAAAGATGATTTTGCAAATGCCATTGGAAAATACAATGTTAGTATTTTAAATCAAATCAAGGATTTATACATATATGACTTTGGCATATTTATAGAGGTAGCACCGGATGAAGAACAAAAAGCTAAACTTGAACAAAACATTCAAATGGCATTATCTAAAGGTGATATAAATCTTGAGGACGCTATTGACATTAGAGAAATAAAAAATATCAAACTTGCTAATCAATTATTGAAAGTAAAGCGTAAAGCTCAAGAAGAAAGAGAAGAAAGGCTACAAATGCAAAAGCAAGCAATGGCGGCTCAACAGGCTATGCAAACCCAACAAATGAAATCTCAAATGGAGATGCAAAAAATGCAAACTGAGATACAGGGTAAAATGCAATTGAAGCAAGCTGAGATAGCTTTTGAAATTGAGAAGCAAAACAATGAAGCAAAATTAAAATCTCAGTTAATGGCTGAAGAGTTTAATTATAATCAACAGTTAAGAAATATTAGTGAGAAAGCTTTAGCTGAAAGAGAATTGCAGAGAGAAGACGCTAAATCACAAAGAATTAGCCAAGCAAATACGGAGCAATCGAGATTAATAAATCAACGTAAAAATAATCTACCACCTCAAAGATTTGAATCTAATGAGGATAGTTTGGATGGATTTGACCTAGCAGAGTTTGAGCCTAGGTAGTGTCTAAAACTAGTATTTATTTTTACTTATCTTTGTAACATTAAATTATAATCATATGGAATTAAAAGTAAGAGCAGTTGACGGAACTGAAGAAAAATCTGTCGCACAAGTTGAAGAAAAACTATTAGATGAGCATCAAGAAAAAATTGAAGAATCTAATGTAGAGCAACCACAAAATCAAACTGAAGAGGTAAAAGAAGAAAAAAGTGAGTCATTAGAATTAAATGATGAACAAGTTCTTTCATATATTGGAAAACGATACGGAAAAGAAATTAATTCTTTTGACGATTTAATGCAAGAGCGTGAAGCTTCAGATGATTTACCTGAAGATGTTGCGGCTTATTTTAAATACAAAAAAGAAACCGGGAGAGGTTTAGATGATTATGTTCAATTACAAAAAGACTATGATAATGCCAATCCTGACTCTTTACTTAAAGAATATTATCGTGCAACTGAAGACGGTCTAGACGAAGACGATATCAGTGTTTTACTTGAAGATTTTCATATAGATGAAGATATAGATGATGAAACCACGCAGAAAAAAATTAAGCTAAAGAAGAAAAAAGCTATTGCAAAAGCTAAATCCTACTTTAAGGAAATGCAAGAGAAGTATAAGCATCCGCTTGAGTCAAGAGGACCTGCCACTTCCGATGTACCTGATGAGGAGTATGAGGCATATAAGCAGTACGTAGCGAATGCTAAAACTAGAGATGAAGAAGTAGAAAGAAAAAGAAGTTGGTATGATGAAAAAACCAACGAAGTATATGCGCCTGAGTTCAAAGGTTTTGAATTTAATATAGGTGAAAGTACAGTTACTTATAATCCTGCTTCAGTTGCTGAATTGAAAAAACACGCACAAAACCCGGGAGGGTGGGCAGATAAATATTTAGATGAAAGCGGGTTATTAAAAAATGCAAAAGATTTTCATAAAGTTATAGCAGTTGCACAAGACCCTGACAAGTTTGCTAAGTTCTTTTATGAGCAAGGCAAGGCGGAAGCCACTGAAGATGTTACGAAGAAAATTAAAAATATAAATATGACGACTCGTAATACACCTGAAGTTACACGTAAGGGCGGAACACAATTCAAATCTATTAACACGGATAGTGGAAGAGGTTTGAAAATTAGAAGTATAAAAAAGAAATAAAAACATTTAAAAATTAATAATTATGGCAGGTTCATTACAAGCTATACCGGGTGTTGCGTTACAACCAAGTTCGCATCAAACCCCATTAGCTTCAAATTATATTACTGATTTTAATTTTTTAAATCAGTATCTTCCTGATACTTACGAAAAAGAATTCGAAAGATACGGGAATAGAACAATCTCCTCATTCTTAAGAATGGTAGGAGCAGAGATGCCTTCAAACTCAGACCTCATTAAGTGGGCAGAGCAAGGAAGGTTACACACTAAATATGTAGATTGTGGTGTTGTCGGTGGTGCACAAGCAGGTGCAGCTCAAATTACGCTACAAGTAAATGACGTACTTAACCCTGTAAACTCTACAGTTCAACCGGGTTCAGGTGCTACTGTACAGATTGCAGTTAGAGTTGGACAAACTATTGTTATAACCAACAATAACGGTACTGCAGAATTCAAAGGAATTATTGTTTCTGTAGACGTTGCTAACAACCAATTTGACGTTGCATTGTATGATGCAGCAGGTTATACAGGTGGTACAGGCGCAGGTAATCCTGACGTTACTATTTTCATTTACGGTTCAGAATTCAGAAAAGGAACACTTGGAATGCAAGGTTCTTTAGAAGCTGACGATTTCATTTTTGAAAACACACCAATTATCATTAAAGATAAGTATGAGGTAAGTGGTTCAGATATGGCACAGATTGGATGGATTGAAGTTACTACAGAAGACGGAGCTACAGGATACCTATGGTATCTTAAATCAGAGCACGAAACAAGATTAAGGTTTGACGACTATCTTGAAACTGCAATGATTGAAGCAGTTCCTGCTGAAGCAGGTTCAGGTGTTGCTACTCAAGTAGTATCTGACCAAGTAGGTAATAAAGGTTCTGAAGGTATCTTCTACGTTGTACAACAGAGAGGTAATGTGTGGGCAGGTGGAAACCCTGACGCTTTATTAGACTTTGATAACATTATCAGTAGATTAGACAAGCAAGGTTCAATTGAAGAAAACGTAATCTTTGTGGACAGAGATTTCGGATTTGACATTGACGATATGTTAGCTGCTCAAAACTCTTATGGAGCGGGTGGTTCTTCTTATGGTCTATTCGACAATGATTCAGAGATGGCGTTAAATCTTGGATTTACAGGATTTAGAAGAGGTTATGACTTTTATAAGTCAGATTGGAAATACTTAAACGACCCAACAATGAGAGGTGGTTTAACAGGAGTAGGAACAGTGAACGGATTATTAGTTCCTGCAGGTTCTACTACAGTGTATGACCAAATCCTTGGTAAAAACGCTAAGAGACCTTTCTTACACGTAAGATATAGAGCTTCTGAAACTGAAGACAGACGTTACAAAACTTGGATTACAGGTTCAGCCGGTGGTGCAAGAACATCTGACTTAGATGCGATGGAAGTCAACTTCTTATCAGAGAGAGCAGTTTGTACTTTAGGTGCGAACAACTTCTTTATCTTCCAAGATTAAGAATATATAATATAGAGGGAGTCTCTTCAAAGAGACTCCTATCTATTATTTTAATTAAATTTTAAATTATATCCAATGAAAAAGAAAACAGAATTAGTAGACAAGGTCTACAAACTTACAAGGAATGCAGCGCCTTTATCCTTTATGCTGCCAACAAGACACACTAAAAGATATCCATTATTACATTTTGATGAAGAGTTAGGAGCACAAAGAGCTTTGCGTTATGCTAGAAATCAAAAATCTCCTTTTGAAGATGAGCAAGACGGCAACGCAATACTTGAGCCAATTATTTTTGAAGATGGCTTTTTAAGAGTTCCAAAAACAAATCAAGTATTACAAAAGTTTTTAGCTTTACACCCTCAAAACGGAACACGCTTTGTAGAATTAGACCATTCAAAATTAGCTCAAAAAGAAGTTGCTAATATAAATGTACAAGTAGATGCATTAGTTGAAGCTCGTAGTTTAAGTATTACACAATTAGAAACTCTTACACGTGTTTTATTTGGTAAAGACCCATCAACAGTCAGCACCGAAGAAATGCGTAGAGATGTTCTTGTGTTTGCTAAAGTAGAGCCTGAAGAATTTATGTCTACTGTTAATGACCCTGTATTAAAATTACACGCAACTGTACATAAGTTTTTTGATGCAGGTCTAATTAAATACAGAAATAAAAACAAAGAAGTATGGTTTAACACTAAATCAAATAAAGCAAAGCTATGTACTATACCTTTCGGTGAAGACCCTATTTATATTGTCGCCTCTTATTTTCAATCGGATGATGGAGTAGAAGCATTGAAACATTTAGAGAAACTTTTAGATAGTTAATATCGACAATAAAGTTTTGACTAAGAAGGAGGCTCAGATAGAGCCTCTTTTTTTTTTGATTATCTTTGTAAAAACTATAATTAGGATGATAAACGAGGTTAGACAAACAGTTTTAGCAATACTGAATAAAAATAATTACGGTTATATTTCACCGGGTGATTTTAATTTATATGCCGAACAAGCACAACTAGATTTGTTTGAAGATTATTTCTATGCATATAACTATCAAAACAATAAAGAAAACCAAAGAACTTCAGGCACAGGATATGCTGATATCAAAAAAGGTTATGAAGAAGTAATTGATTTCTTTTCTGTTACTTTGCCTTTAACACAAAACGCATCTAATGTGTTTTTTATGCCGTCTGAACTTACCACAGGAAGCGATTATTATTTGATAAATAAGATGTTAGTAGGAGCTGATTCAAGAGAAGCAGAAAGAGTAAGTCATAGTAAAATTACATTACTTAATCAATCTTTGCTTACTGCACCTTCGACAATGTTTCCTGCATACACATCCGAAGGAGAAAATATGACAGTATTTCCTAGCACATTCAATCAGCCGGGTGATGTTGTTTGTCAATACATAAGATATCCGAGACCTCCAAAATGGACCTTTGTTGACCTAGGTTCTGCAGGTGAACCTGTATTTGACCAAACACAACCGGATTATCAAGACTTTGAATTATTTGAAGATGACACGAATGATTTGATAATGAAAATATTACAATACGCAGGTGTCTCTATTAGAGAGTCTTCAGTAGTACAATACGCAGGTGCACAAGAAAACACTGAAGAACAACAAGAAAAACTATAACTATGCCATATATAAATCAATTTGATTATTACGAAAATAATGGGAATGCACCTGAAAATGAAAATTGGGGCTCATATCAGTATGTTTCATTGCAAGATATAGTCACAAACTATTTGTTAATGTATTCAGGCAATCACTCATTGGTTAATAATGAGGAGAGATATAAAATATTATTTCACGCAAAAAGGGCAATTCAAGAATTAAACTATGATGCATTTAAAGAAATAAAAGTTTTACAACTTACTGTTTGTGAAAACTTACGTTTTGTTTTACCATCGGATTATGTTAATTGGGTTAGAATCTCCTATTACCAAGATGGAGTGCTAAGACCTATGGTAGAAAATATACAAGTAAATTCTTCTAAAGCATATTTACAGGCTCAAGATTGTAGAATATTGTTTGACCAAGATGGTAATGCCTTATCACCTGAGTATTCGGATTTAGACTTTGATAGAATTACAGGTCAAAAACCTAGTATATATTTAAATAGATTAAGTCCCTTTTTTGGTATGGAAGGTTATGAGTTTGGAGGGTATTGGTACTTTACATATGAAGTTGGAGCGAGATACGGGTTGAATACTGAAACTGCTAATGCAAATCCTACATTTAGAATAGATAATAAAGCAGGTGTAATTAACTTTGATTCTACTATGGCTAATAATAGCTGCATACTTGAATATGTTTCTGATGGTATGGAAAATGGAGACAACTCTTTAATTACCGTAAACAAATTATTTGAAGAATATGTGTATGCATATATCACTTATGCAATATTAAATTCAAAATTAGGAGTTCAAGAATATGTAGTCAATAGAGCTAAAAAAGCAAAATCAGCTTTGTTACGTAACGCAAAAATAAGATTAAGCAATATACATCCGGGAAGACTCTTAATGAATTTAAGAGGCAGGGATAAGTGGATAAAATAATATGGCAGATTTTCAAAGAAATTTTATTAAAGGACGAATGAATAAAGGCGTTGACGAACGATTAGTTCCCAACGGTGAATATATTCATGCAGAAAATGTAAGGCTTGGTTCTACTGAACTAACAGAAATAGGAGCAGTAGAAAACTCTAGAGGTAATTTACAACTTACAAGACTATCTTATGGTGGTAGATTTCTTTCCCCTAATGCTCTAGTAATTGGTGCATTAGAAGATGGTGCTAATGAAGAGCTTTATTGGTTTGTACACGACCCCACTTTTGATACTCCGTCTGATGGACCTGAAGAAACTCCAACAGGTATACTAGATTTAGTGGTTTCGTATAATACAAATACAAGTGCAATTACTTATCATATTATAAGTGTTAGTATTGATGGAAACCCTGACAATGGAACGACATTAAATTTTAATCCTACATTTTTAATTACAGGAGTAAATATCATAGATGGATTATTATTTTGGACAGATGATTTTAACCCGCCTAGAAAAATAAATGTAAATAGAAATTACCCTGACCCTGCTGCTCAAGGAGTTGCTGACCCCAATATAGATGGAGGAACAGGAGAGCCTGAAGGAGCTTTGTTGTTACAAGAAAGTATTTTGGTAATTAAAAGACCTCCTGTGGCTTGTCCGGGATTAGAATTATCTCTTGCACCGGGAGAAGAAAATTATTTAGAAGACAGATTTATTTCATTTGCATACAGGTATAAATACCAAGACAATGAATATTCAGCAATTTCTCAATTTACTGAAGTTGCATTTCAAACACAAAGTTTTGATTTTAGTCCAAACTCTAAAGTAAATGAAGGTGCAATAAATAGATTTAATACCGCCACTATCACTTATAATTCAGGTAGTCCATTAGTGGTTGCGATAGATTTATTGTTTAAAGAAAGTGTTAGTAATGTTATTAAAGTAATAGAAACTTTAGATAAAGACACTTTGGGGCTAGCAAGTGATACTGAATATGAATATGTATTTAGAAATGCTAAAATATTTACAGTACTACCTGAATCAGAATTATTAAGATTATATGATAACGTCCCTCGTTTAGCTCAAGCACAAACCTTAATGGGAAATAGATTGATGTTTGGTAATTATGTAGATGGATATGATTTAGTTGATATAAATAATGGACCTATAAGATTAGAATATATTAATGAATTAATCACACAACAAATAGGATTAACTGAAATTACTGATAGAACGGATAGTGTAGATTATACGGTAGATGTACCTATTACGGTTAATAATGGTCAGCTTCTCATAAACTTAGCTAATGCTAATCTAACTGCAGGTGCTCTTCTAACTTTTAGTGTAACTTTTCAACACGACACATTTAGTGGAGGGCCACCAAATCCCGTTGAAACTTCTTCAAATTTTACAATTGCCTTTCAATATACATTGCAACAAGACTTTGCTACAGTTTTTGATTTAGCAACAAACATAGACTTCCAAGAAGCCATTGGAGTTCCTGCTGAAATCCTACCTGTTTTTGATGCAAACCCTGCAAACCCTACTTCTTGTGAAGGAGTAACATTAACTGATGTTTTTAATTGTGCAGTACCCGAAGTTCTAGATGCAACATTAACACCTAGTTGGACCAAGTTTCAAAGTGGTATTTCTGCTTACGGGCAACCAATAACAATAGTTACATCACCGGGTAGTAGTGAAATAGGTTTTGAATTTTTAGCAATGGAGAGAGTAGATGATGTAGCTGCTCCTATTGATAGAGTAGTAGAATACTTTGATATTGTTACTGCTGAAGCGACTTATCAAGAAGTTGGAAACACTCAAAGTCTTCATAGCGATAGAGATTATGAGGTTGGTATAATATATATGGACGAGTATAATAGAGCTAGTACTGCCTTGGTTAGTCCAAACAATACTGTTCATATTCCTTGTGAATTTTCTGACAATCAAAATAGTTTAAGAGTTACAATACCCGCTACGCAACGTCCTCCCTTTTGGGCTTCACGTTTTAAATTTTGTATAAAACCTAGTGCAGCAGGTTTCTTAACCGTGTTCAGCAGGGTATTTTTTACCGACCCTGTAACTAACTATCAATACTTTTTGCTTGAAGGTGAAAACTCCCAAAAAGTTGAGGAAGGCGATAGATTAAAAGTAAAAAGAGATGCTAGTGGGCCGGTTGACAGATGTTTATTTGCAACAGTATTAGAAAAACAGGCACAAGAACGAGACTTTCTTGAGAACTTAGTTGATGCAGAGGGAGAGCCTATTACTGTTCCGGCAGGAGTGTATATGAAGATGAAAGCCAACTTTAATGTAAACAATGATGCCAATCAAGTAATTGCACCGGGAGCAAAAACAGTAAGTCAAGAAAATCAGCCTGTTCCGGTGAGTCCTGCTCAAAGGAGGTTTGCAAGAATATTTTATAATGAGGCTTTTAGTAGAGAAGATAGTGCAAATCCGAATAATTTTATAGATATTGATATTCCTGTTGGTAGTAGAATTAAATTGTTTATTTATTGGAATAGACGTGGTAGGGGTGGTACAGATTGTGGAAGAAGAAGGTATACTTTAGATTTAGATTTGATAGCTTCACAAAGCTATGATAATATTATTGATTGGTTTAACGGAGATAACGTTGACCAACTAATAAATACAGGTGAAGATGAAACTGCAGGAAATGAGCCGCCAATAACAAATGTATTTGATAGTACAGTATATGCTAGTTTAACTGCAATGGCAAACCAAGTCACTGCTGAGTTTGAAACTAATAAAATAGCTTGGGCTAGAGACGCAGCAACTAATGAAATTTATTTTTTCTGTACAGGAGCAAAACAATGTGCGGGTGGTGGAACTGCGAGAAACAAATCTTTTATTACAGTTGAATGGGAAATTGTTAGGTCAACTACCGAGATTGTTTGGGAAACAGAACCATCGGATGCTAGTCCATCTTTATGGTTTGAAGGTTCACAATCTTTTAGAGTAACTAGCGTAGGTCAATGTTATTTATCTGTAGAAAACAATAATGCATTTGATATTGAATATTTATATGAATTAGACGGGTTTGACAAGACTATAGTAATTCCTGCAAACACAACAATAGACAATATATTAATTACTTGTGGGACTGCACAAGAATCACCCGCTACTCCAACTGCACCGGGTACAACAGTAGTTATCGAAACTAATGTTTTACCTCCTGCTCACACAGGAAATGTACAAAGTCAGGTTATTGCAACCAATACACCTGCCATTATAGATTTAGATTTCTTTAATTGTTTTTCTTTTGGGAATGGTGTTGAGACCATACGAGTGAGAGATTCTATCAAAGGTAGAGAGTTGGCTCTTGGTGATAGATTTACTTCAGTTGCTAACATTGATTATAAAGAAGCTAATAGGTTTTCGGATATAACATATAGCGGAATATTTAATGATGAAAGCAACATTAATAAACTAAACGAATTTAATATAGCTTTATTGAACTTCAAGACCTTGGAAGAGGCTTACGGTCCAATACAAAAATTGGATGCTCGTAGCACAGACATACTTACATTACAAGAAGATAAAATTTCTTATGTGTTAGCAGGTAAAAACTTATTATCTGACGCTGCCGTAGGAGGAGCTATAACATCAGTGCCTGAAGTATTAGGAACTCAGATAGCAAGACTAGAAGAATATGGTATCAGTGCAAATCCTGAAAGCTATTATAAATATGGTTACAATAAATTTTTTACTGACCAAAAAAGAGGAGCGGTATTAATGTTAAAGGGTTCAGCCTACACGAATGAGCAATTAATGGTTATATCAGAAGCAGGAATGCGCTCATGGTTTAGAGATACATTTATAGAAACTCCTAACACACAAAAGCTTGGAGGTTATGACCCTTATATGGATGAATATGTGTTATCTTTTAATAATAGATTATTGCCATTAGAAATACCTTGTGTAGATTGTGGTGTTCAACAACAATTCGAATATAGAGGTCCTGTAAATTTCTGCTATAATGTTGGTCAGTTAGTTGGAGATGTAACAGTTACTATCAGAGTAGATAATTTTTCAGGAAGTGGTGTAGACCCTATAACTTTTAGATTCACATATAATGGTCTCGTATTCATTCAAGATGTATTTGCTAACGGGACATATATTGTTACCATACCTAAAAACTCTGTAGTACAAGACACTATTGATTTATTAATTACAGGCACACCTTCTGCTCGAATAGACCTTGAGGTTAGTTGTCCTGAAGCAGAGGAAATTACAATATACCAAGTGTGTGTTAGTTCAGATTCAAATGCAGGTGAATTCATACATAATGAATATAGATGGCAAGATGGAACATTTATTTCACCTTTACACTCAACAGAGGTAGAATTAGCAAGCGGAACAGACAACCCATTAATTTCACAATTTGACGGTATTACAGGTCAGCAAGGAGCAGGTGTTATTCCTGCAGACGGAGCACTTGTTACAATAAGAAGTAATAAGATAGCACCGGCAGATAATTTTGATTTTGTAACACCACCTATGACATTTAGATTTTTGAGAACAAATGATGTTTATGCAAACACTCCTGCTTCAGTGGCTACATTATTGACTAACGCCAATGTAGGTGTAGTAGACTCATCATTAGCACCAACGCAATTTAGCTCATCATTTGTAATGCCTCCTACAGGTAGCAACGTGTTTTTAATATACGATTATAGACAACCTACGCTAGTAGAATTATGTTATGGTAACATTGATATATTTGATGTGTGTTGTTTATGTGAAGCTCCTGAAAGATTTGTTGCTACACAATGTAGATTAGATGGTGTAGTTAATACAGAGGTTGTTGAAGGTCCTTACGCAATAGGTGAGTTTGTTGAAATAGATACTTCGTTAGATGGCATTAAAATTGAAACTTGTATATACGAGCTAACTGCTAACACCACTGATATAGCTACGGCATTAGTAACAGGATTAAGTGCTATAACTGATTGCACTGACTTATGTCAAAAATATACAGTAGAAAACACGGGAGGTGTAGCTCAAGATGTGGAGTATTTAAATTGTGGAGGAGTTAATGAAACGGCTACTGTACAACCCGGAACTACTCTTGATGCTATTTGCGCTAAAGAAATAGTAAGTATAGGAGTTGATTTAGTATTAGACTTAAAAAATTGTGCGTGTGAAGACCAATATATTGAAATTAAACGATGTGTCGACCAACAAAGTACAGGTGGGGATTTAATTAGATATGCGAATGATAATTTAACTTATAATGTAAGTGATGTAGTGTTTATAGATGAAGACCCTACTTGTCAATACATAATTACTCAAATAGGTTTATATAACCAAATTGTAGATGCCACTGTAAATTCTGTGAATTCATCGTTAGATTGTACAGATGCGTGTAACACATACGAAGTAACTAATAATGGAATAGGAGACTTGAGTGTTGAGTACAGAGAGTGTGGTAAGAATATAACTGATACTGTTATAATACCTCAAGGTGACTCAACAATAATTTGTACTAGAGAGTTTATTACTTCAATTACTGCTCCGAACACAGTAGTATGGCAAGCCTGCGATTGTGACTTACCTGATTCTAATTTTAGATTGAGAGAATGCACACAAGACGGAACTATTAATGAATTAGTTGCATCGTTTAGTGGATTTGGTAACGTTCAAGTAGGAGATTATGTAGAAATATCAGGAAGCATATGTATATGGGAAGTAATAGCTGAAACACAAGACGCTGCTACAGATATTATAACACAAATAAGAGGTGATATAACGAATTGTGAAGATAGTTGTGATACGTATACTTTAGAAAATTTAAGCACAACAACTACGTATACAGTAAATTATTTGGATTGTGCAGGCGTTCAACAATCAGTAACCATTTCACCAACAGGAGTTCAATCAGCTTGTGCTACACTGTTTTTAGGACCACCTGTAGATGTAGATATTGTTAAATCATTTTGCGGATGCCAAGTTTAAATAAAATTAATTAATTATGTCAGTACCCGGAACTTATTACTTAAATGGACCAAATTTAGAAACTGCAACCGCAGTATTTGATGACCCTGCTTTAACTATATGTGCGGCAGATGGATTTTATTCTGATGGTGTTATTGCACGTCAACAGATAAATTGTCTATTAACGGCTATTCAAACGTGTCCAAATTGTTTACTGCCTTGTAACCAAACAATAACTGCGTCAGGCAGCACAGGATTATATGAGGTCAGTTTTGACTCGGCAACCGATTTGGGTGCAATTATAATATATTTTAACGCACAATCTATACCGGATGGAATCAGAGCTACTCTAGGTTCAGCTACTGTTAATGAATTAACTGCAATAACAGATGGTTATCACGCTTCTGCTACTGCAGGAAACTATACATTTATTGGTAACAGTTTGAATGATTGTGGTCTAGCTGCTCAATTAAATGCTAGTCCTATAACTAATTTAGATGTATTTATATACACACAAACCGGCTTTCCTGCATTGCCGGATTCCAATACAGGAGTAGTTTCAGGAACAGGTACTGATGTATCTTTGTCTAGCGGTACTAATCCAAATTATGCAACTTTAGTAGTTCCAAAGATTAATAATGATTTTACTACAGTATTAGTTGAGGTAGCAGGATTATGCGGTGCTACGGGTTGGGACTTGGAAGTTAATTGTGCAAGAGAATTAACAGGGACACCTATAACGACAGTAGGCACAAGTGATTGTACGGAAACGGTTTTCCCGGACACTGTTTATGTTGCGCCAAACCGTAACGGTACTGATGGTTGTCCTGAAATTAATGAGTTTGCTTTTGCGGATTCAAATGGAGTAACTAAATATCCCGCAGGTTTATACACAATTAATCCAACTTGCGGAAAAAGTAGAATAACGATAGATGCTAATGGTGTAATAGTAGCCATAGCTGCCTGTCCATAAAATAAATAATTATGCCACTATATACTTTAACATATGACGAGGGAGTCAAAGGTTGGCCTTCATTCTACACATTTTTTCCTGATTGGATGATAGGTATGAATAATTATTTTTATACTTATTATCAAGGGGATTTATGGAGACATAATGTAAACCAACTCAGAAACACTTATTATAACTCATTTTCACCTTCAATTATGAAGTCAGTTTTTAACGAGCTACCACTTCAAAACAAAATATTTAAAACTTTAGCTTTAGAATCTGATGACCCTTGGGAGTTACAAGAAACTTTTACCGACCAACAATCAGGAGATTTCATAGACGCAAATTGGTATGAACAAAAAGAAGGAGATTGGTATGCATTTTTAAGGTCACCAAACACTGTGCCTTTATCGGCAGCAGATTTCCCTTTGCGTTCAGTTAATGGTATAGGTCGTAGTACAACAATTGATACTACTGTTCCGGCTGCTGCTATTATTAACTTTTCTATTACACCATTGGTTGAAATAAGCAGTATAGTAAGCATTGGTGATGATTTATATTTCAACACCAACCCAAGAATATATGCCGGAGTAGTGCAAGATATTGTACGAGATTATCCCAATGGTGACAATTATATTGTGGTTGACACTACAGTGGCTGCTGCTACCGCACCGGTATTGAATGTTAATTATTTTTTCACCGCAAAAAATCAAACTGCTGAATCACACGGTATTTTGGGTCATTACAACGTATTTATACTAAGAAACTTTAATACGACACCTACTGAACTCTTTGCGGTACGAAGCGAAGTAATGAAATCATTCCCGTAAATTTTAGTATCTTTGCTTGTAATAATGGATAATTTATTACCTATTAAGATATTAAGTAATATTCCACAGGGAAAAGGGGTGTTATGGGAGCACATTGAAGTATTTAAAAATCAACTTCTTGAAATAGAAGGGGTATTAGAACATAAGGCGGGAACAAAACAATCTGAAGAAATGGCAGATGTATACCCTTTAAAACAAACTTTAAGGGGTGGTTTATACACTAGAGAGTTATTTATGCCAAAAGGTCATATAATTATTTCTATGGTTCATAAACAAGACCATCCTTCATTTTTGTTAAAAGGAAAGGTATCGTATCTTACAGATGAGGGAACAGTACAAACAATTACTGCTCCTCATTTAATACATACAAATACCGGAACACAAAGGGTTTTATTTATACATGAAGACACGGAATGGTGTTGTGTATATAGAACAGATAAAAAAACTTTTACCGAGGCAGAAGCTGATGTATACACTAACAATTACAAAGAGTTGCCTCAAGAAATAATTAATAAAAGAATAAAATGTCAGGTATAGGTATAGGATTAGGATTTACTGCATTAGGCACAGGGTTGTCTTTTTTTCAAGCGGGAGAGCAAAGAAAAAGATTTAAAGATGCCGAAAGAAAAGCTGCTGAATCTATGGAAGCAGCACGTAAAAGATTAGAGGTAAATTATCTTGAACAATTAGGTATAGATAAAGAAGCGTATGAAGAAATGAGAGAAGCTGCTTTAGTTTCCGGAGCTCAAACTTCTGAAGCTTTGGCAGAGTCCGAAAGAGGTATTGCGGCAGGCGCAGGAAGATTAGGAGCAAATATGACGGCTGCACAAGAAGGAATAACAAAAGCACAACGAGCAGAATCTTTTGCCTTAGACAAAGCGGTAGCAGCAGAAGACTCAAGACTTAGAGACGTAAATGTACAGTTAGATTTAGGAGAAGTAGCAGGTGCACAACAAGCTATGGCTGATTCAAAAGCTGCAGAAACTGCCGCACTAACTCAAGGATTTCAAGGACTAGCAAATTTAGGTGCAGGAGCAATATCAGCAAGTAAACTGTATGGAAAGTCAGAAGGAGCTAAAGCCTTTGATAAAGCTCAAGGAGCTTCTATTCGTCAAGCCAAGCAAGACTATATGCAAGGAGCAGGTCAAGGTAAAGGTTTTTTGGGAATTGGCACAGGGTTTAGAAAAACAGGAGCACGAGATATAGCAGCGGATTCCTTTGTTCAACAACAAGTTGCGGGTATAGATTTTGGAACAGGTAAGCAAAATTTTCTTGACGCAGGAATGCAAGGTGATAAAGTAATTGGTGTAGACCAATTTGATAGTAGTGCTATAGCAGGTATGAGTGCAGCAGAGTTTAAGTCGTATATGAATAGTTTAGCTCCGGCACAGAGAAATATGATACTTCAAAAACTTGGTTTGATTGGTGGGTCAGAGACGGGATTACTTGGATTTTAATTAATATTATATGAGCACCTATTTTAAATACGCAGAAAGAAAAGCTACAGACGAAGTAAATTGGTCTGAAATAAGCTCTAATATGGTCAATACTCTAAACGAGGCCGTAAGAATTAGAGAAGAAAAAAAGGCAGCAATTGACGCAGCTACCAATGTACTAGGAGAGACTTTGGCAGATGCGCCTCAAGGGGAACATCAAGGATTAAACGAGTTTGCTTTGACATTTGCAAACAATGCTCAAGAGATGAGATTGATGCAAGATAAATTATTAAAGTCCGGGCAAATATCTTTGAAAGACTACAATATTGGTAGAGCCAACTTAACACAAGGAACAACTCAATTATTTGATTTAAGTAAAAAATATCAAAAAGAGTACACAACCAAAATGGAGAGAATGGCAAATCTCGAGTCAGCAGAACAAGAACAATGGATGATGGCCGAACTTGAAGGGTTTGCTAACTTTAGTAATCATTCTGCAATTATAAATCCAACCAACGGTCAAGTTAGTGTAGGTAAATTTATTCAAGGTACAAAGCCAAAGACAGACAAACAAGGATATGAAATAGAAGGAGAAACAGTCCCTGATGGTGTTTATAGGCTTGACACTAACCCTGATTCTTATACCACTGTACAACAATTAAACTTCGCAGTATCTGACCAAGTCAATCGATATAATATGGAGGAGTTTGATGCTTCAATAGACCAATGGGCAAGCTCCTACACAGATGCTATAAGTGCTAATTATTCCATTGATGATGTTAGGCAAAACCCTGCATTTAAACAAGCTAAAAATGATTTGATAGAAGGTCAATTAGTTGACCCGAGACAAGCAGGTAGTATTCTTACTGACTTTGTGGGTGTGGCTAAAAATGGTAAAACATACACCTTTACTAGAAACCCCGATGAAGCAGGAGAAAATGTTATATTACTTGAAGAAGACCCAAGACAACCGGGTTCAGGAAGATTAGTTCCTAAGCTTGATGAAAAACAAAGAAAAGCAGCATATGATTATTTAGACACACAAGTTGAAATAAGATTCGGTAGAAAAGAAACCAAGAAAGAACCTTCATCAACAAGTATTGCTTTAGGTAAAACTGAAAAAGCTAATCTTAACGCATTGAATAATTTAGGTAAACTTTATTATGGAGACTCAGGAGATGTAGATGCCGCACTTGGATTCTTAAAAGGATTAGACGATGATATAGTTTCATTAGAGCGTACTACTGATGCAGTGATAATAACTAAAGGTAACGGCAACGTAATAACCAAGAAATTTAAAGATGACAATGGTGTATTAATACCACAAGATGAATGGATTACTAGTATAGCAACTGAATTAACCGACATTAAAGATATTAAAGGTCTATTAAACAACTCAGGTTACAAAAAGGATAAAGCTTTTGCACCGGATTCTACAGGGTTCACACAAACTGTAACATCAACAGTAAGTAGAGAGAGAAGTTTAGATGCTTACTTTGAAGAAGCATTCCCTGAGGAGTTTGAAGAAACATTAATGCAGTCGGATGAAGATGACTTTCAGGCTGCAGCATCACCGTTCTTTAGTACTCTAGGTTTGACTACTAGAGGAGCAGGCGGTCCGTTTAATGATATTGTGGTATCATATAAACCTACTAAAGATGCAACTGCAATAGAATTTACTTATGACGTTGATAACCCTGATAGTGAAACTAAAGGAAGAGCAGCTTTATTAGAATGGATAAAAGGTGTAGTGCCAACAGAAACCATTGACGACCTAATTAATAAAGGAGTAATTAGTCAAATTAAAAAGGTGTCGGGTAGAAGAAAAAATAATGACTTAGATAGTTTAGGGGCGGCAGCAGGTCAGGTGGAATGTATAGAAGGAAAACTAATTGACAAAGAAACAGGTATAGTAAAGGGAACGTGTGGTAAAGGCAAGTAATTAATTATGGATAATAAATTATACAAAACACCAAATGGTAAAACATTTGATGAACCTTATTTAAGAGAAAAATTTGGAGACGACTTTGGATTGCTTGTGGCTACAGGTCAGTTGGAAGAAATAGAAAATCCGCCTTTAGAAGAAGAGGTTATAGAGGATGAAATTTTCATAACTCCTAATGGGAAAGAATTTACTACCACACAATTAATTGAAAAGTTTGGTCCTGTTGGGTTTGAGGAAATAAAAGACCAACTCAAAAAAAAAAATCAAGACGGAACTTTTTCGGACTCAAGTTTCAATTTGGAGGAAGCACTTGGCGTTTCGGATTTATCAGAAGTTGAACCGCCTTCTGATGAGCGTGCTGAAGCGGTTACAGTTCGAGACAACCAATCCTTTGTAAATCCTGCAATACCTCCGGGTGTAAGTGAGGAAGACGCTGCAATAAAGATTCAACAAGACCTAGAGCAAAACTTACAGGAAACTGCAGAGTTTAATATAGCTGAAGCTGAATATGATTCGGTTAGCAGAGCAAGAAAGTTAGACCAAGATAAAGCTAACAAAGAGTTTGCGAAAAAACAAAAAGAAACAGAACAAGCTTTAGAAAATGCGGGTATTCAATTAGATGAAGATTTTAAATCTGCAATTCAACTTGTAAATAAAGATTTAGTTTTAGCCGAACAAGACGAAGCGGCTAGAGCAATTAATGGTGCGTTTGGTAAATACGGAATCAACGCATACTCCACAGGTATTTTAGGTAGAGATACAATAGTAATTCAAAACTTTGATGGTACTAATTCTATAACGGTTGAAGTAGATGAATTTACTGATGCTCAAGCTTTAGAAAATTCTAAAAAAATTCGTGATTTTATAACACTCAACGCTATGAACGTGGAGGATAACTACACTCCCGAAGGAAAAGATGAAGACTTAATTCGTAAAGCATTCCGAGCAAAACAAAGCAGACCTATTGGTTTAATTAATGATGATGGCACTATGTCTACCCATAAGTTTATGCAATATGAAGAAGATGGAAAATTTTATGTAGTGCCAACGGTGTTTCCTAGAGACCCTGAAAATATGTCTACAAGAAGAGAAGATTGGTTTAAATTCAATATGGACGATTCTATTACTATGGCAAAACTAAGGGGTGAGGTTTATGAATTTGAAACTGAAGAAGAAGCACAAGATTTTGCAGAAGGTGCTTGGAAAAATGTAAGCACTGTAGATTTAGAAGGGCAGAGGTTTTATCAAGACCGTGGTCTCGATTATAATAGTGCACGTGTGTTATTTGACAATTATGAAGCAGCACGAGATGAAAGAATATTTTTAGAAAATGTATTAGCAGAAGCAGAAACAGTCGATAAATACGGTAAGTTAGGACCAAGAGCGTTGAAGTTTGAAAATTTAACTGAAGAAGAAAAAGAACTTTATGGTGATTTATATGTTGGCGGATATCTTGTTAATGATGCTATTGAAAGACTCGAAGAAGTAAAACAAATAGAAGAAAGCTTGTTTGAAACAGTTATAGACAACCAAGACATTGCTAGAGCTAGAGAAGATTTTGACGCATACTTAGCTAAACAAAGAAGAGAAAAAGCTCAAAGCGCAGCAGCTATAAACCAACTTGCACAATTTGATTATATGAAGCTTGACTCCGAGACCATAAACCAATTTGGTGTAAGAGCCGATGCTTTACCTACTTACAAACCTAAAACCACGTATGAGGCAAAACTAAAAGATTCTTATTTAGAAAGACTTAACACTATATCACAAACAGAAAAAGCCGCAGCGTTAAAGTATGACATAGCTAAAACATACTTTAATGAGAAAGAAAACAAATATATTCAAGAAGAATTCGTTGATAATTTGGAGTCTTTTATGGAACAATGGAGAAACGGATATGCACGAGGTATGGCTATTGAACAACTCGTAATGATGCAACTAGGCATTACAGACATGGACGACCCCAACGACAAAGAAGAGGCGGCTAGAAAAATATCAGAAGCTTTACTAAGTCAAAGCAACAAACAAAGTAGAACAGTAGCTAGATACTTTAATCAAAAAAGTGGAGCAGAAGGTTGGAACAATTTTAAAAGAGACCCGCTAGAATGGATGACTTCTTTAGCGGCAAACTCTATTAGTCAGATGCTTCCTTATGGTATGTGGATTATTCCTAGTACAACTGCGATGGGTACAGGAACAGGCGCAGCTATTGGTGGCGCTACAGGAGGACTTCCCGGTGCAATAGCAGGAGGTAAGACAGGTGCAGTATGGGGATTAAGAACCGGCTTTGCAGCTACAAGTTTTGCAATGGAATATGGTAATGCATTTATCGAAGCAATGGAAAGTCAAGGTTACAATTATTTAAATCCTGCAGATGTTGAGGCAGCCATAAGTGATGAAAATGTGTGGGCAGAAACAAATGACAGAGGAGTAAAAAGAGGATTAGCAATCGGTACAGTTGATTTCTTATCTATGGGGTTAGCCGGTAGAATATTTAGAGCAAGCAAGCTCTCAGGTAGAGGGACTGCGCTTGCCGCATTTACTGCAGAACGTTTTACGTTTGACCCTTTTATGGAAGCCACAGGAGAATATCTTGCACAAAAAGCAGTAGGCGATGAAATAGATTGGTTAGAGATTGGAGCAGAAGCCGGGGGTGCAGCAGGTAATCAAACAATGCAAGCAGCCGTCAATGTATATATAGACCAAAGGAATAGAAGTAATTTAGATATAGCTAATCGTCTCGCTAATAATATAAATGAGTTAATGAATGAAAGTGCAAGTGATGAAAGAATATCACAATGGGCTACCAATATGTTTAACTTAGGTAAAATAGATGCTGATACCAATCAAAAAATACAAAAGAATGTTGGGTTAAGAAAAACTATTAAAGAATTGTTAGGAGGGAGAAAAACAAAAAAAGCAGTTAAAGTAAGATTAGCAGAACTCCTACAAGCTAAAGAAGAATTAAGCACTGATACTAATAAAAAAAATATATACAAAAGTGTATTAAAAAGAATCAATGATGAGATAAGTCAGATTGTAGAAACAGGAGTAGTTCCTGAACAAATGAAAATTGAAAACAATGAGAATGTAGGAGGTATAGGTGTAAACTTAGATGCTATATTAGGAAAAACAAAACCCGATAAAACTGCAGAATATAAGTGGCGAGGTAAGAGGGTCACTCGTCAAAGGTTTTTAGACAAGTTAGCGAAGGTAACAAAAGCTTCACAACTTGGTAAGAACACAGGAGTAAGCAACGACCTAGAAGTACTAACCGAATTAATAAAAGTAAAAGATGCCATTCAGAAGCCAAGCACAGAGAAAGTGGATGTACAAGAACAAACCACAGATGGCAGCACGGTGGGAGAAGGAAACGTTCAACAAGAATCTACCACTGAAAGTGTCACGACAGAGACGGAGACGGAAAGCGTAGAAGTATTAGATGATAATCAATATGCGACAACTCCATTCCTATTAAGGAGTAGACCGAAAACTGCAGAAGAAGAAGCCGTAGCCTACGAAGGAAATAAAGAGAAATCAGAAGAATTCTACATTGATAAAACAATTGAGAAAATGAAAGAGAGGGGGAAAACCGCTGATGAAATATTTGATAAACTTGTACAAAGGTATGGGTTGATGATGAATGAGGTATTGTCTTTCAAAAAATATGTAGAAGGAAAGGTAAACGGTGATATTAAAACCGATATTAGAACATATAGATTAGGTAAACAACAGGCAATAGCAAATGCCACGGCAGAAGCAGTAAGCGAAACAACTGAAACTGAAGAAACAACTGAGGAAATATTTAGTGATGTAGAACTAGAAAATATATCTGAAGAGTTAAAAGACCTTGAAGCTTTTGTTAAAAGAGAAAACCCTAAGTTCAGCATTAAGCCTAACTTAACCACACAAGAAAAACAAAAAGCATTAGATGATGAAGCCTATAGAATTCTTACTGAGGCTGAAAACGCAGGACTATCAGAGAATGCATATACTGTAGAAAACCCTCAAGTACAAACCATACCTATTATTATAACTGAAAACTCCGAACTCGCTAACAGGGTTAGACGTATGGGATTAGACGAATTAATTGGAAAGAAAATTAATTTAGTAATGGCTGACCAACTAGTAACTAACTCAAGATATATGGGTGGTCCTTTCTTCCCATTACAAGACGGATTATACAATAAAGTAGCTTGGGCTTCAATGAATAAAAAAGCAGCAAACGATATTATTAAAGGTGCAATTGATGCTGATTATACTGTTGTATATAATATGACACCTAACGCAGTTAATGCTAATGTTGCAATCCGTACAGAGTTCTTGTCTCGTTTGGAAAACTTAGATGCAGACACCCAATCAATTATATTTGAACAAGTTAAAGACCATTTAACCGATAAGGTTTATGGTGAAAAGGGTAAAGACACCACTAAAGTTAAAGACTTACTTACAAACTCCACAACACTTGAAGAGTTCTTTGATGGTTTAAACTTTGAAGTAACCGTAAAAGCTAAAGTTATAAAAGACATCCTTCCAACTAAAACCAAAAATGCAGAATCGGAGCTTGGACAAACATTACAAGATTTAGGTATCACATTAGAAGAAGTGCAAGAAAGTATCACCGAACAATTTGTAAAAGATTTACCTGCAGGTGCAATGACTATGGTGTTAGAAGTTCAAGACAAGAATGGAAACAAAGTAACAGAACAAACAAAATCAGAAGCGCTGATTACGTCTGAGCAGCAAACAGAAGAAGGATTGAAACCACATCCTAATTATCCTGTGTACATAAGAGGAAAGGCGATTGGTCTCCTTGAAGAGACAGTTCCTTTTTGGAATGTTGTACCTGACTCAATGGAAAAAATTGATGCTAAAACTACAGGTCAAATAACAAGAGATTCAGGGAAAAAATCAACTGCAAAGCAAATAGTAAACGACACTATGAGAAGCGCAATGATGAATCAAGATAAAACCGTTCAAACATCTGAACCTACCGCTTCTCAATATACAAGGTTTATAAACCTATTGACCAAAGCGTTCCCGGGAGTAGAGGTAGTAAACGACCAAGCTTTGTTTGATGAGTTGTTATTGCAACCAAGTGTTGTAGCTCTTACCACTAAAGCAGAAAGAGAACAGAAACAAATAATATATGGTGCGGTGTTCCAAGGAAAAATATATTTGAATCCTGCACGTTCAAACTTTAATACACCTATTCACGAGTTCGGTCACATATGGAATACTATGGCTAAAGAGTTAAGACCGGAGCTTTACAATAAAGGTATTGAGCTAATCCAAGGTACAGAGTATGTTACACAGGTGCTAGAAAACAAGCAATACCAAAAGATAATAAAAGAGATGCGTGAGGATGGAGCAACTGAAGCGGAAATCCAAGAGTTCATAAATGAAGAAGCACTAGCTACTGCTATTGGAAACAAGGGTGAGTCCTTTGTTAACGCATCAATTAAGAAAGGATTTAAGAATTGGTTGAATAGATTATTCAATTTTGTAAAATCAGTTGTCGGTTTATCTAAATACACTGACGAACAAATCCAAGACATAACTTTAGATGAGTTCTTACAAGGAGTAGTTGTAGATTTATTATCAGGTGAAGAGGTGTTTGTTAATGCTGAGGTCAAGAACATAGACAACACTGTTAAGTTGATGGCAGTTGAAAACGATGCGCTAACCACTATGGTTTCTACATTAAGACAACAAGGGTTCTCTGATATTGCTATACGTAAGTTTTTACAAAATAAGAACTACAGTGCAATAGAAATTAAAGAAGCAATGGCAATTGAAGCAGAACAAGTATTGTTTAATGATTCTTTTGTTCCTGCTGAGTTCGGTAATGTAGAGGGCGGAATGTTGGTAGGTAGACAATTGTTTGACCAAGTAATTAAAAAACTAAAAGCTTACGCAAAACCAACGAGAACAAAACCTAGAACGGAAACGGCAGAGGAAAAAGTAATTAGAGCAAACAAGCTTAGAGAAGCTAACCCAAAACTATTTGCTTTAACTGATAAAGAAATACTAGCTAAATATCCTAATGTAGGAATTAAAGGTGAAATAAAAGGCGAGCCTAAAACAAAAGCACAGATAAGACAAAAAGCTCTAGAGCTATTAAGAGAGAATGAAATATTTCAACAACAACCTCAGATAACTCAGGACGCTCTTATCGTAGCCTTAGACAGAGTAATAGACACAAGAGCTAATGTTCAGGTACAAAAAGAAATAAGTGCCATTAAACGTACAATTAAGAACAGAAAAGAGGGTGCTAAAACTTTACAAGAAGCTAAGAGAAGATTAAGAATGTATATTAGAAGTGCAATTCCTCGTACAGATAACTACACTTCGACACAAGTAAACAAATTTATAAAGATAGTAGCCGAAGCAACAGACGCCACTATCTTAAGAGATATTGATAAAATAAATACTGAAGTAGAAAAGACACGAGAAAAAATTAAGAAGCTTGTAATACGTGATATTAAAAAACTAGTTAAGGACAAATCAAAGAAAAGAATTACACAGTCTAGAAAAGGAAGAAGTAAAGGAGTAAGTGCAGAAACACAGGCGTTTATGGAGCAAGCTGATATAGTTTTGAATGCAGTACTTAAAAATGATTTAGATAAACTAGAAAGCATAAAACAAGAGATAGCAGAAAACGAACAAGAAATATTCCAACTTATATTAAAGTTAAATGATGGTCAGAAACTTACACGTGCAGAAGAAAGATTAGTTAATCTAGCGTATGCATATGATAACTTCTCAGACCTTCAAAGCTTATCATTAGAAGAAGTTCAAGCTTTATTAAAAAAGTTCAAGGAGCTACGAGCAGAAGGAATTAGAACTTTTAAATCAAGAAGAGAAGCTAGAGCCTTAGAACAACAAGCTATCAACAAGCAAGCAGAAGAACAGATAGTTGAAGACTATGGTGACATTGTAGTTGATGATGAAGGTAATGCTAAAAACTCACAACAACTCAGAAGAGATAGAGAAAACATAAACAAGCTATTGAATGAAGGTAAGTATATGAAATGGATTATGACTTACCTAAACCATTGGAGGATGAATAGTTGGAACTCAGTTGTTACTGCGTTTACCAATAATATGAAACACCTAGGTACTCTTACTAATCAAATTGACAATGCAGGTCGTGGTAAGTTTTTCTTTGAAAACATATACAAAAGATTAAACAGAGCTGACGAAGCTAATATGAATGGTTACTTTAGAACACAGGATACTTTAGATAGCATTGTAAATAGCATAGAAGGAATAGACCGTGGTATGAAACAAGTACGAGAGTTAGTATATCAAGAAGGTGTACTAACTGTAAGAGTGCGTGAAATTAAAGCTGACGGCACAGTTCAAAAGAATTTCCAAACTGCTGATTATAACCGAGACCAATTGCTAAGAATCTACGCACTATATAAAGACCCTGTTCAACGTGCTAAATTAGAGAAACAAGGTTTCACTCCAAAGGTAATGGAGGAGGTTGAAGCATTCTTAGGAACTCAGCTTACAGAGGTGGCAGATAAAATTGTAGACTTTTTAAGTAATGAGTACTATAATGAGATTAACGATGTCTATCGTCAAGTTAACGATGTAAATCTCAGCTACATTGCAAACTACTTCCCAACACAAACAGTAAG
>TARA_R100001591_G_scaffold27232_2_pt1 | contig 54506 bp, 51 predicted proteins | sample TARA_R100001591 | Tara Oceans TARA_R100001591 (sample SAMEA2622725) | marine metagenome | biome: marine biome (ENVO:00000447); feature: surface water layer (ENVO:00002042); material: "saline water (ENVO:00002010), including plankton (ENVO:xxxxxxxx)" | depth 5 m
GTATACGGTAAGACTTTTACCTTATGCTAAAGACCCTAGTAAAACGTTTTTTCATTATTATAATCATGGATGGAATTCGTTTGCTACTGGGCAATATGTTCAGGCTTTAAGTCCTCAGACATTCGGTGAAAGAGATCCTATTGCTGAAGAGAGATTTAAAGTTCTTCGGACAGGTAGTGAAGAAGAAAAAGAAAAAATGACTGCTGTTCGTCGTTTAGAGAAATGGTTAGTTAATGTATACGTTATCGATGATCCGGTTAATCCTGATAATAACGGTAAAGTAAAAATTCTTCGATATGGTAAGCAGCTTCAAAAAATTATTACTGAGGCTATCGAAGGTGAAGATGCTGAAGAGTTCGGTCCGCGAATTTTTGATCTCGGTAATGAAGGAGTTAACTTTAAGATTAAAGTTGAGCAGCAAGGTGATTTTCCTACGTACGTTTCATCAAGATTTACTACTGCTGGTAAGATTGATATTTCTGATGATAAGCAGAAAGAAATCTATGAAGGCGCTTTTGATTTAACTGATGTATTTACGCAAAAGACGTATGACGAGCTTAAAGATATGCTTAATGAGCATTACTTCTGTAAAGCTGAAGAAAAAGCTCCTACTACTTCTGCTCCGGTTCCAGATAGTATTCCTACTCCCGTAGAGCCTGAGCCGGCTGTTGTTACTAACGATAGTGTAGAAGAAGATATTGATGACCTCTTAAAAGATCTGTAAAATGGAAGGAATGACTCCACAAGAAAAAGCTATTGTTATGCAGTTTATGGGTCAAACATATGGCCAACTACATCAACAAGATCAAAATATTATTGGTTCAGCTGGTAATTTAAAACCAAAGTCAGCAGAAATGAAGCAAGTGTTTGAGCAAACTGCACATTCTCCTACTATTCATCCTCAAAGACCACCGCAACCACCTCCACAACAACAAGCTCCACAAGCACCAGTGCAACAAATTACACCTGAACAAGCTGCTATGGAATTACAGCAAGCACCTCCAGAAGTAATAGAAGTTGAACCTCCTGTTGCACCAGCAGCAGTTGATAATCAAGGTGAGTTTGATTTCTCTGAGCCAACGGTAACAGATAAGTTGCTTGATCTATTAGAAGAGCAAAATTTGCTATTGAAAGAAATTAGCTTAAAATTAGATAATGGAAAAAAGACAACTAAAAGTCGCAAACAAAGCTGAATTTTTAAAGTTATTAGACGCTATTTCTAAGATAAACGATAGTGGAGTTATCCTAGATTTAAAAAAAGATAAGATTACTAGTTTAGTATCTAGCGTTGATAGTACTTTAATTCTTTGTTCTGAATATAAGACTAATCTTTATTCTTTTGAAAGTTCGTTAAATATACCTGACGTAAAAAAATTACGTAATGTACTAGATACGATTGAGGATACTGATATATCTCTAGATATTAATTCGAATAATTTAGAGTATAAAGGTAGTAGTGTTAAGTTTAAATATCATTTATTTGAAGAGGGCTTTATAACTAGACCTAATATTAATCTTGAAAAAATAAATGCGTTTAAGTATGATGTTGAGTTTAAGCTCAATAAAAATACGTTGCAGAGATTATTTAAAGGTAGTACTTTTGCATCTGAAACTAATAAAATATATTTTTATACTGAAGGCGATAACTTAATGGCAGAACTTACTGATAGATCTAGACATAATACTGATAACTTTACTCTAAGTTTAGGTAAAACTGATATTAACCTTAAACCTACTCCAGTAAATTTAGATAATATTAGATTACTTTCTATTATAAATGATGAATTTAATGTTAAGGTAAATACTGAATTTGGTGTTGTTATATTTGATATTGAAGATAAAGATATTAAATTAAAATATATTATATCAGCTTTAACTCAATGATAATGCATCACAAGAAAAATAAACTTAAAACTGCAGGCTACTTTATTAAAAGATTAAAGGACAATGATTTTGTTACTTTACGAATATTTGATAAGTATAGTAAATCTGATCCTCGTAAATGGACTGTACTAGTTGATCCTACTGGTGCTTCAGTATACATTACCTGCTTTGAGAATACTCCTTTTAAAGGTGAATATTTATTTAGCTTTAATGATGGTAATCAATTGTTTAACAATAATTTTAGTTTAAAAACAGATTCTATTGAAGTTGTTGTTAGTAAGTTATTAAAATCAGGAGTTCGGCAAAAGGATAAGAATGATTTTTTGAATAAATAATAGCATGAGCAACGAACCAGAGGAAGATTCCGAAGATTTTGATAACGATGAGGAATTAAGAGAGATGGTCGAAAGAGCTCTTAAGCAAAGTATTGTTGAAAAGAAAACATTTAAAAGAAGACAGGATTTAGCTCATAGGCTATGTAATATTATTAGTGAATATTTAGATTGTTATATTATACTTGGATACGATTTTGAAGGTAGACATGTTGATATAAAAGCATCAAAAACACCACAACAAACTGAAGCACTTAATTCCTTTTTACTAAAATATTTTGCATCAGAAATGCACCATTTAAAAGGACACGGATTTGGTCCAGATGAAATATCGTAAAAGAGATATATACGCTGTACAGACAGGCGATTATGTAGGTAAAATGTTTGCAATAGTTGATCTTAAACAAGATACTATTGGTTGTCTTATTTTACCACAAATGGAAAATATAGATGTACCTAAAGAATCATTTGATATCGGAAGGAACAATGATATAATTAAGTTTGTAGAGAAGCTTCCTAGAAACGTTTATTCAGTTATTGAGGCTCAATATAAGAAAAATGAAAACACTGATCATAGACGGCAACAATTTAATACACCGAACGTATCATACAGCGAAAGTACAGTCAAAGAAGACCAAGACTCACTCAGATTACCAAGTAAGTAATTTTCATATATACTTTACGCTTAATGCTGTTAGCTCCTACGTGAAGCAGTTTCTTCCCGATACTACAGTATTTGTGTGGGACGAAAAACAAGATTATAAACCTAATATTCGTAAAAGTATTCTAACTGAATATAAAGGTAATAGATCTAAAGATTCATCACCTCATCAAAATAATGAAATAATTAAATCTATTTTATATTCAATGGGAATTAATTCTATTTTTCCACGTGAACTTGAAGCAGATGATATTGTTGCTTATATATGTAATGAACATGATGGATCAAAAGTTATAGTTTCTGTAGATAAGGACTTTCTTCAATTAGTTAATTCTGAGTGCACTTTATATGATCCTATTCGTAAGAAATTTTTTGAAGAAAGTAATTTTGAAGAGCAAACAGGATTTAAAAATGTTGATGAGTGGTTTATTGCTAAATGCTTAACAGGTGATAAATCAGATAATATTGCTGGTATACCTAAATTTGGTAAGGTTAAAGTAGAAAAATATCTAAAAGGTGAAATTGAATTAACTGAAGATGAAAACCAGATTTATGAATCTAATAAACATATCTTTAGATTAAATCTATACGAAGATTATAGAAATGAAAAAGAATATTATAGAGATCAACTAGCAATTCAAGTTAATCCTTCTTATAAAGTATTTTTAGAGTATTGTGAAGAGTATTCCTTTAAGAGGATTCTAGATAATAAAGAAAGCTGGCATAGTTTGTTTTTTATGAAAAGCCTTTATAATAAACTAAATGATATCGCTTCCTGAGGATTTTGTTATACTTAAATTTTTTGAATTAGGCTTTTATCCTAAGTATAATAAATTTAATAACGTATATCAATGTAGTTGTCCTATTTGTAGAGAAGGTAAATCGTTAGGTAAAAAAAGAAGATGCTATTATATTCCTAAAAATGAAAATATATTCTGTCATAACTGCGGTTGGTCGGGTAAGCCTTTACGGTGGATAAAAGAAGTATCAAGTTGTACAGATACAGATATAATTAATGAACTAAAAGAATATGTACCTGATGCAAAAGATCTGTCAGCAAATGGAGAAAAAATTAGAGAGACTTTTCAAGTCGAAACCTTACCTAAAGATAGCATTAATCTGTCTGATGAGTTTCAGCTTAACTATTATAGTAGCAACTCTGTTATTACGGCTGCTAGATATTTGGTTAAGGAACGTAGATTAGATACTGCAGTAAATAAACCAGATAACTTATATGTATCATTAACTGATAGGGTACATAAAAATAGATTAGTTATACCTTTTATTAATGAGAATAAGGAGATAGAGTTTTATCAAACTCGTACTGTCTTAAATAAAGATAATAAAACTAAACCTAAGTACTTAGGTAAAGTACAAGCAGAAAAAACTCTGTTTAATATTGATAGAGTATCGAGCGATCATGATAAAGTTTATATTTTTGAAGGACCTTTGAATGCCTTCTTTACTAAAAACTCTATAGCTGTAGCTGGTATTACTGAACGAGGTAGATCATTTACTCAAAGACAAGAGCAGCAGCTGAACTCTTTAAAATGGTATGATAAGGTGTGGATACTTGATTCTCAGTGGGTTGATCAGGCTTCCTTAGTAAAATCAGAGGTTTTGCTTAAACAAAATGAACGTGTATTTATATGGCCTGAAAAGTTTGGAAAACGTTTTAAAGATTTTAACGATATAGCAATGGCTTGTAAAATAGATGAAATTAAGTGGGATTTTATAGAAAAAAATACCTTCGATAGTCTCGAAGGTATTGTTAAATTATCTCAAATTAAAAAATATAGAAATCAGACGTATTTAAATTGAGAATTAGAAGTTTGCGCTAAGTAGCCTTTAAACGACTCTGTAACACCGGCTAACTCAGTTGCAACTCTCGCAATTTTACGTTGCTCAGAGGCTTTCATTCTATCAAAAATAGTATCAGGTTCAGCATTAGCTAGTTGTTGTTGAATAGAAGTAGGTTCTTCACCATTTAAGTAATCTAAAAATCCTTCCATTGCTTTAATCCAACTTCTAAGATCTTCCTTCATAGCTTCATTACGCTCATTTACTGCTGCAGCAGCTTTAATAGCTGGATCTTCCTTTACTGTAACTTCATCAACATCTACATCTACATCAAAATCACCCGCATCTGTTGTTTCATCTAATTCCGCTTCAAAAGCTTCTCTTTCTTCTGATTGCTCTAAAAGGGATTTTAAAAAACGTCTTTCAAATTTGGTCATAAAATTATTTAGTCTCTAGCATAAATAATTACATGGATGGACCAGAATTTCCTTATAGCGTAGGGCCAGAACGCAACCCTATAAATTTTCATATGAATGCAGCAGATCAACTTTCTATGTATAAGGATAATGAAAAGCATCAGAAAGCACCTCCTATTTTACCTTATCATTTACAACAAATGACGCAGCTTTTAGGTGACACGTTTACAAATTTAGTAGAAATAAGAAATATGTTAACAACAGCCAAAGGTAGTGAAAATGTATCAAGTGGAGCTGTTGATGCAATAAATAGTAAAATTGATCAAATTAACGAACTTATACTTGATATTCCCGAAGACTTGGCTAAAATAGCTATATGACTATCTTAAGGTCTTTAGTTATTACTTTAATTGTATCTGTTGCTCTGGGCTTTGGATTACGTAATATAATTGGTTTTTGGGAAACTGTAGTTCTTGCTTTTGTTTGTCAGTTTTTAGTCTCTTTTATTGTTTCATCTTTTAAAATTAATAAAGTTGATACACTTACAGGAGAATTTGAAAATGAAATACAGCAATTGCTTGATCTTAGTGAAGCTGCAATAGTATGTCCTTGTAATAATTATACTTTTCAAGAAAATATTTTTGTTAATATGGAAAATACGTATACTTGCGAGAAATGCAATAATACATATAGAGTAGATATTAATTTAGTACCAACTCTTCTTACAGAAACAGTTGATGTTAATAAAGCATTTTCCGAACTTACCAAAGAGGTAAAAGATATAGAGATAACATCTGATTACAAGCCAGGAACGGAACTATAATATAATTATATTATGAATAAACATGAATTTAAACTAAAAGACGGTTCGACTAAAACTATGGATTTTGACGAACTAGTTCGCTGGGCATGCTTAATTGAAGCTCTAGAAGTAGTAGGAGGAAAAGAGGATATCGATATTGAAAGTAATAATTGGATTAAGCCGCTAGCTTTTCAAAAATATATTGATGAGAGATTTCATTCTATGAAGCATGATCTTAAAGTAGAAGCTACTTTAGGTAATCTATAGATCAAGTTCTTTCTTTACTGCTTCAATATGTTCTTTTGATACAATATTTTTAAATCTAGCTATGATTTCATTTGTATCTTTTCCAATTTCTTGGAATCCAATCATATAGTTACGGAATCTATCTTCTTTTGTTGGGCGGTAAGGTGCACCAGCAGGTCGACCAAAACGATGTAACCATCTTAAAAACGGTAAACAGACAACTTTACGACCTGCTAATCTATACTTTTCATGTATATACCCTTCTTCGCCACCAAAGCCTCTAAACTTTTTATTAAATCCTAACCAGCTATCTTTTCTACACGTAAAGACACCTAATCCCTGTGCTGGTATTTCGAAAGGTTTATTATCAGGATTTGTACCTCTTTTATCCGTATCCCACATTCCCCACATATCACTACCCCATTTATCTAAATTAAAATGAGTACTTACATTTACCATATCATCATATAGTAACGGACCTTGTAGTAAATTTCTATGATCTTTTTTACTATCATAAAAGTCTAAAAGCTTTTTTAAGCAACCTGGATCTAATAGTACGTGGCAATCCATTACTAAAACATATTCTGTATTAGCTAGACCAAATATTTTATCTCTTAAAGATGTTGCGGAAAAACCATCAAATTCAACATATGTTACAGGCTCTTTAATCCATTCTACAAATTTATGTACCTCGCGTCCTTGTAAAGATTTAGGATTATTATTAATAATAACAAATTCTAATCTATCTAATATTTCTTTATGATGTAGCCTTAAAGATTGAATTGTAAAATATAGACCTTCGTAATCATCATAAACACAAGTTCCAATAGTTAGCTTTCCCACAATAATACTTACTAAAACTGTAAATTATTGCAATCTGGATCCTCTGGACATATTGTTGTAGTAGTTACTTGTACAATAGGCGCCGGAGTAGTAGTTGTCGTTGTAGTAGTAGTAGTGGTTGTAGTTGTTACAACGTCTATTAGAAACGGTCTTGCTAGCGGTAAAATGGGAGCTGGGTATATAAATGTAGGCGGCTCTGGCGGCTCTGGTGGTTCTGGAGGCTCAGGCGGTTCGGGTGGTAAGACTATTATAGGCTCTCGTGGATCTGGTGGATCGCCCCCGCTGGGAGGAACTATAAACGGTGGAATAGTTGTGCATGGTGGCGGAGGTGTAGTATACGGCGGCGGTGTAGTATATGGTGGAGTAGTATAAGGCGGGGTCGTATAAGGCGGGGTCGTATACGGTGGTGTTGTATACGGAGGTGTCGTTATAGGAGGTGGTTGTGTTGTTGGATCTTCATATATAGTATAATCTAGATTAGGATCCGGACTTCCTCCAGAACCTAATGGTCCTTGTATAATTGTTGGAAAATCAATAACTCCACTGTCGAGAAGATCTTCTTCATCAGTATCACCAGCGGTAGGATCATAACATTCTCCATCTGACCCTCTTATAAAACCATCTGGACATTTATCTACACATACACCATTAACTCTCTCCATACCCGATGGACATGGTGGTGGTGTTGTATCTTGTACTGGTGGAGTTGTATCTTGTACTGGTGGAGTTGTATCTTGCGCTGGCGGTGTTGTATCAACTCCTTCTGGGGCTTCGTGAGTATAGCCTAATCTTCGAAATGTTTCATGTTCTTCATATGTTTCTGCAAAAAAAGCATTACCACCCTCATCATACATAAAGTGCGGAGTAAATACATCTGCTGATGGAAAAGGGTTATTAGGATCAAGATTATCTTCTATATATTTTTCTAAAGTTTCAATATCTTGTCTTGCCCATCTTTCTTTTTGACCAATTGGATCATTTTGAAAGGTTACATTATCAAGTCGTATACGCGCTTCATCTAAAAGTCTATTAACTTCTAAGAGAGATAGCCGTGTTATTCTAGCTTGTAACTGCTCTTGTCTAAGAGCATCTCTTCTTTCTTGTGCTAATCTTATTCGTTCTTCATTTTGTTCTAGCCGCGCTCTTCTTTCTTCTTCTGCAGCTTCTTGTTCTAATCTTCTTCGCTCTGCTTCTTCAGCTAATCCTCGTGCTCGAGCTTCTGCTTCACGTATTGCATCATTAGTACGTCGTTCTTGGGCTTCAAGCCTATCTATTGCAGCGTCTCGTATAACTCTTTGTATCTCTTCTATACTTGTAGCTCCATTAATTAAATCAACATATACCTGTCTTTCATAATATGGAAGTATATCATTACCTAATACATCTATAGCACTAATTTTAGCATTTCTTAGTTCTTCTCTTTTTCTTATTTCTTCTTGCGAAGGTCCAGGAGGCGTTGTATCCTCAGCCGGAGGAGTTGTATCAATTCCAATATCTATGTCACTAAAATTTGTATCTGTATAATCTTGCCCGTCACTAGGAGGCGGCGTTGTATCAACCCCATCACTTGCTGCTGACCTTGTATCATCAATTATCAAAGGTCTTGGAGATGTGCTAGTAGTAACCGTAACTACCGGTTGAGATGGTTGTAATGGAGTTGTAGTTCGTCTAGGTTCTGTACCACTTCTATCTGAATATATATCACCACGTGCCACCATTGTTGGCGGCGGTGTTGTATCGACACCAGCACTAGCGGGTGGTGTTGTATCGACACTTCCAGCAGGATTATAAGCTGGGTTAGGTATATTTATTGTTTGTGATTTTACAAATGGTCGCGGTATACCTTTTACTTCTACAATTTGTTGAAGCGAAACAGTAACATCCATACTACCGTCTTTTGCGACTTCATCAGCAACAAAAGGTAAATTAAATGCATTAATATTAAGGATTTTGGTGCTTTTACCACCACGAGTTGTAACACCGTCTTCAAGCTCAGTCTTGCTATTAAAGTCTTCAATAAAAAATTCAATATCACCATCAACAGGTTGACTTAACGTAATGTAATCGACAGTAACAACACCAGCTGTATTATCAAAAGAACCTTGTACACCTCCCGTACCTATTTGTGGATATGACTTTACTGTTACAAAAATATCTTCTATTTGTACATCTGGATTACCTAAATTTATAGCAGCTGGTTCGGGAGTACCAGAAGACAAATCCATTGGATCTGGCGTCGTATCAAAAGGGTCTGGTCCTGGTGTTGTTTCCATTATGCAGTAATGTTAGTAACAGTTGTAAATGGTAGATTTGGTACTGTACTTAACGATGGGGTACGTATAGTTTCAGTAAGTACGTTACTACCTTCATATCCTTCAACATGTAGATTTCTTAAGAAAAAGTCTTTTGCACTTAATGAATATCCCCCTGCAGCTGCTGGCGTAGTTGAAGAAATAGGAGTAGAAAAAGCAAAACCAACATAAACATTTTCTATGTTTGATAAAGTTCTATATCTAGAACCTAAATTGATTGCTGTAAGTAAACTGTATGCTGTAGTATTACTTTCACGAAAATCAATAAATAACGTTTGACCTAGGTTAACGTATCTAAATCTTAAGGTTCTATACGAATCTGTAGATATAGTATTAAATGTAGTTGAAACAGCAGAAAGATGATTGTAAGCAAGTACATTATGTAAGAAATCTCGAACTACCATTGACTCTCTTAATACTTGATGTGGTTTAACCCCAGGTCGTGAATCTCTTCCAGTTAGTGCATATTTACCTGTAGAGTCAAATGCTACTTTAACTAACATACCACTAAGTACAGCGCCTTCAAGTAAAATTGTAGAACTGTCTTGGGTTTTTAACACTTTTGCATCTTCTGTTAATAATGCACTTGCTGATAGTACAAATTCTGGATCTTGATCACCAAGATATTGCCCAGGTAAGCAAGATAACGGTTTGGGTAAATTTGTTAAAAAAGTTGAAAACCCTAATTGGTAATTATCAAATTTTGCTGTTGATCCAAAACTTGTACTTGGTAATTTATACTGAAAAGACCAAGTTATATCGTAATTTGAATTAAAGGATTTACCAATTTCCACGAGAGTATAATATCTAGCTTCCGCGGGTAATGATATATCTGTTGGAAATCCTGCTAATGCTGCCATATATATATTTAATTACTCATTCCTTTATAAAAGTACAGGTTAGAGAATTTGTTTTCTTAATACGAGTTTTAAATACTAAGATAAAACCTAGTTTTGATAACTCTAAATGTACTGTTTTAAAGTGCTCATATGGTACATTGAATAAAATACTTTCAAATTCGCTATCGTAGATAACGTAATCAGAAAATTCTTCACAGAGTGCATTAGCTCTGCAAACACTTGTATTCATACAAGTATTTATTCATCATCAAAGACTTGAAGAATTTTATCTATCTTTTCAATTAAAATACTCGCGTCAGCATGCAATTGACTTTCACTATATTTAAAGCTAGTATTATTAGATAAAATTTCTTTTAGAGTTACAAAATCTTCAAAATTAAGACCCTCAACTATAACTTCTTCCATATTGTAGTTATATTCTCTATGCTATAAAGCAACTAGTTCCATTCAAACACAACAACACCGGTAGAAACTGGAGCACTTGCAGGTCTGTGAGCATGGGATCCACCACCACCACCATAAGCAGGTGAGTGTCCGTAAAATCCAGCTCCTCCAACATCTTCTTCGTCACCACCATCGTCTGTATCAATAAATCCAACTCCACCTAAAATCTTTAATGTTTCTGTTGGTAGATAAACACTTTCAGCAATTGTTGGAGATGCAGCACCTATAGAACCAAACGCACCACCAGGTGCAGTAACTATCGGATCGTTACCATCTGCAGTGGGTTCAAATATTTGACTTGATTGACCACTAGTATTACCAACAGGAGCTGCAGCAACAACAACAGGAAATTCTGTTCCTGGAGGTGCAGATAGATAACCGATTGCTGTAGATCCAGCATTACCACTTTGATTTCTACCCGGAGATCCAGACCCCGTTACGTAAAACTTAACATAAGATATTCCTCCAGGCATTTTAAATGTATGCGTTATACCAGGCGTATCAAAAATCTGCATACCAGGCTGCGGCTTAGTTATTTTTATTGCACCGCTAAGAGGGTTAAATGCAGCATCAGTTGTATTTACAGTTACATTAGATGGTGATGTAATAGTAGCAGATAAATTCTTACCTACTGTTAAAGTTGGATTAGTTACACCACCGAATGCTTTAATAATAAAATTCATTCCAACTGCTGAGAGTGTAGTTTTTTGTGCTGATAAGCCTACACCACGAGCAGGAAATTGTGCGCCTAAGCTGCTAGATGTTGAATCAAAGCCATGAATAAACGTTGAACTTAAGTTTGGAACATTAAATGTATTATTAGTAAAGTTACGGCCAAATTGACCACCAATAGCAGTAAGAAGTTCTGAATATGTTACTGCATCAACAGCTTGACCGTTACAATTAAGCCAACCAAATGGCGCGCCTGATAAAGGACCAGCAAATGGTTGAATAGAACCAACAGGAATTAAAGCAGCTGTTGTTGGCGCAACAGCCGAAAATACTACTTTTGGAACTTGCCAAGCTAATTTTGCCTTCCCTGCATCATCGTTTGTACTATAACCTAAAAATGTTTCAGGTTGTGGACTAGTAACAGGAAAAGTATAATCAACAGTATTAATTTTTAATTTAGCTGGTAATGTTAAGTAATCAGTTAATCCAGTGGATCTTTGAGTAATATTATCTACACTAATAGTAGAGCTTAATGCTATTTTTTCGGAACCATCTATAGTTAAAGAACTGCCAATAGCATTTAGAGAAAAATTACCTGCAGATAATGTTCCAACAGATATTCTATTATTAGCATCTATTGTAATTGATGTATTAAAAGCACTTAAAAATGTTGCAACTGTTACCCAATCTGCTGCTACACTACCGGTTCCTTTAGTTAGAATTTTAAAACAACGATTATCAGTATCATAGGCAAAATCACCACTTGCAGCAGGAGCTAAGCTAGTTAAATCTGCTGCATTTCCTGCCCACTTATTACCAACTATAATACCCCCTTTGGTTACACCGTCACCAATGTATAATCTTTTATTATCAGTTGAATAACCTAATTCACCTGTTTCTAGAGTAATTTGTTTTCTATCAAAATCAGAACCCCTTCTAACTAGAAGTTTTAATAAAGTGTTTTCTAAAATTTGTATGGCCATGTGTTTTTAATATTTAGTAGCTATAAACCGGTATTGCAAATCTATCATACGTTTCATTACTATCACTATTGCGTACATTACCAGATAATGCCATAGTAATAAATCCTGCAGAACTTAAACTAAGCACTTGACCACCCGAGTCAAGTCCATTACATATTTGTTGAGTATATTTACCACCAAAATTACGCTCAACTTGATTTGGTGCTCCATTAAAAATATTTAAAACTGGATCTTCAGCAAACTTAATAATAAAGTTAACACCAAAAGCACTTAAGGTTGATGGTCCCCCAGCTCCTGTTTTTGGACCTGATAAATGCGATTTTGTAGCACTTAAAAATAGTGTCTTTGTACTACCAGTAATCGCGCCTTCCGAACCATATAAAAGTACATCACCCCCAGTTAAGTTTGGAACTCTAAAATTAGTCATACCGGTTCCACCATACACGGTACCTATTTTATCAAATAATTCTCTGTATTGTGTATCAGTACTAGCATTATATGCTGCTCCATTACATAAAACATATCCAGCTGGAGGTGTTGTAAATGCTTGCGCATGCGGTAAAATTGAACCAATAGGTACACCGTCGCCTGCCCCAGCACCAGATAAACCAGTTGCTGTTACTACATCAAATATAGAACTTTTTATTTCTGTAACTAACCCTTTTTGAACATTAACAAAAGGCATTTCTTGAAATGCTGAAGTACTACCATTTAATGTAACTACACCGTTGTCATTTATTAATAAATCACCATCTACAGATTGTAAAGAAGCTTGAAGTCTATTTGTTGCTGTATTTATTGTTAAACCACCACCAAGTTTACCGTCTGTTGTTGAAGTACCATCACCTGGACCAGCCCAAGTAGATAATGGCACAGTTATTGAACCCACTCCTTTTAACTCTAATTTATTATTTGCATCAAATTTAAATTGATCTTCATTAACGCTAAGAGCTAATTCTTCACCATTACCACCTTTTAACCCACTCGCAGATGGAAACAAAGCTTTTATTTCCCGATTTGTTATAGAATTTTGTTTTAATGTTAGTCGACCTTTTGTACCAGGTGAGCTAGATAATTCTATATAATCAGCATTATAGGCTACATTTGCTTCTCCAGCTACTGTATTAGATGATAGTAATCCTTCTCCAAAAAATGTTGTACCTAAATTCTGTGCATCTAAACTTTGTCTTTTAACAGTAAATTTATTATTAGAATCAAATTCAATTGTTGTATCATCAGGTACTGTACCAATATATGCCCACCCAGACAACGCATTTGTATATGCTTTACCAGTAGAACTAGCTCCAGTTAATATAAACAATCTACTATCTGCATATCCAATATCACCTATTTGTAAAAACGGTGACTCACTTACAGCTGGTCCTAAGCTTTCTACAGCAGCAAAAGGTCCAACTGCTTTTATTCCTGCTACTGTACCGCCAAATGTTGAACCATCACCAACAAATAATCTTTTTGAATCTAGAGTATAACCAACTTCACCTTGATCTAATACAATATCTTGCCGTTGACCATCAGTGCCCCTTCTAACTTTTAATTTTACTATAGTAATATTTGCCATGATTTTTTTATGCTATTCTTTTCCATACATACGCTCCATAAGACGGAGGTATGTTATTATGTGATTTTCCCTCACCGACTGCGGTTGTTTGTCTTATACTAGAGGATCCTTCATTAAAATTAATTTGTTGGTTATTTCTTGATAACGTACTTACAGGGTTAGCCTCATTAGCAAATTGACCCGCTTGTGCAACACCTACATCTACTGCGCCTCGTTCCAAGCAAAAATTATATGCGTTAAATTCCCATTCCCTACCATCTCCTAATGGTGCTTTACTAGCGACAAAACGCGTTTCACCATTCCATAATCCAACTACTTCTTTAAATTGAAATTGTGTATTTTCTAAATAAAATGCTCTCAATGTAGCACTATAAGCTGCTGCAGACCCTAATTGGAAATTAAGATCAAGTGATCTTCTCATAATATCTTGAGGGTCATTATTATTTGCTGTTCTATTACCAAACGAATTTAACCAGTTCCATCCACTAGCAGCTCCTAAAGCATTTCTTGAACGTTGTTGTTCAGTAAATGATTGTGTAGAGTTAACTAAACCAACACCAGTAGCAAAAAAAGGTTGACCATTACCAACAGATGTACCAGTAGATACAAAAACGTCATTTGAGCCTACATTTGTAGTGTGGGTATGTGCTGGCATATTTACAATACCAAGCTCTGTTAAATATTCACCTGCTAAATTACCTGATTCTGGATAATTAGGTGCATCTTCATCACAAAATTTTCGAAAATCATTATTTTTATCTGTATGTCCTCCAACACCCACTAAAAATCTACCTTCAGCAACTATTTCCCATACAGTTCCAGCTATTCTAGTTTGAGGATTAATATTATCAAATGTTAACTGGATACAACCTACAGGAAAGAAAGCATCTAACCAATCTGTTGGTTCTGCTAATGGACCTTCAGGATATATGTAATTATTAATTACAACGCGATTACCACTTAAAGCTAAACCGGTAGAGTTACCTACACCATCGTAAACTTTATTCAAAGTATTTCCTAACTCTGCTCCGCTTAAATGGAGTAAAGAAGTATAAAAATCAGATATAAATTGATTTGTTAAACTCTCTGGCATATTACTATTATTTATGTCACAATTTGAAAATACTATCTAAATCATGTGCGCATTACATTTACATTTCCTTCAACATTACCATATATTAATCCGTTCATTATCGTAACTTTACCAGCTGTAGCTTTTATAGAAAGACCACCAGCTCCAGGTTTTCTTGGATTACTTACACCATACGCTTGACCGCCCGGTGCGCCCCAGCCTCCACCTCCTGCACTAACTTCTTCTGCCCAACGATCATTATGAAGATCAAACTTTTTGGATCTACCACCAACATAACGCTCTGGAGCTAGTTCATATACACCAGGAAGATTAGTACTACCGCCTCTTACGAGAGCGGATCTATGATTAAATCCATCCCAACCAGTTGGTGAAAGATAAGAAAATCCATTGTAGTCTAAAAAGGTAGTTACACGCTGTGATGTATGTGAACCTCTCCCCGGCTTATTTACACCAGCTGTAATGAAAGGTATACCCCTTAAACCACCCACCCCATCCGCATGCCAGTGTGGACCAATAGCACGATTTGGTCCAGACCCAAATCCATTTCTGTTAGTTAAAGTGTAACCTGAGTTCCAACCAACAAATGGCTGACTACTATTATATGCTGTTATATACGTTTCAATTATTCTAGGTCTAGATCTACCCGGTCTCGGTATAGTTTCAACATTTACTGAACCGTTATTTGCCGGCGCAATATTATTCCACTCTGGTCCTGTAGTTCTTAAATTACCGTCTGCATCTATAGCTCCAAAAGGTTCACCTGGCATGCCTCCCGTACCACCACCAAAAGCAGTAGATGTTAATATACGACCTCCACCACCACCTGATCCTTGATCATCAATACCGTTTCTACTTCTTCCATGCGCACCGCTTCCTCCAGCTTCACCACCAACTCCTGGTAATAAAGGAAATAGTGGACCCCAGCCAATAGTTACTACATCACCAGCAGCTTTAAATAATTGTAATGAGTACGAACTAGTAAATTTATTATACCATCGGCCATGTCCACCTAACTGTCCAGGCTCACCCCCAGCTCCACCAGCTGCAGTAGCTCTCCATATATCGTTGCGACCTCTTCCACTACCAACCATAGTGCCTCTTTGTAAACTCACATCTACTATACTTCCATCTCCATCACCAAAATTATATTCTGGAAATTGAAAAATTGACGCTGTACCGCCCCAACCACCACCAGCGCCACCACCTCCTCCTGATTCGCCTTCTTTTGAAGCAGAACCACCACCACCACCGCCACCGATAGCACCGTTAGTATTATCGATAATAATTTCAGTATTCCCTATAACATGTATAGCATCACCCCCGTCTTGTCCATCAGCATAAAATGAACCACCGTTACCACCTCTGCCCATAATAAATCCGTTATTTATTAGCGTTAAACCTCCAGGAAATTGATCAATTAGCATACCCGGTACTTTAACGTTATCTGGATCATCAGAGTATATATAAACACCCTCATCTATAATAATCCTACACGGTGATTGCCCATCCCATCCATTATCAATAGCCCATGCATTTAAATTAAAAATATTATCTTTAGTAGACTTTTGATTTGTTGTTATGATAAGTTCTAAAGGTAAGTCAGCACGAGGTCGTTCTACAGGAGGAATATTACCAACAAAATCTAAAGGAACGCGCCTCCAGAAATATACTGGAAAGCTAGGTGGTATATTATTATGACCTATATATTGACCTGTTGTTGTTGATTGTACAATCCTTGAACCCGGAACTAATCCATAGTATAAATTTTCACCAAATTCAGCTTGCTCTGGCAATGCATTTAATTCTATTAATCTATTTACCGAACTTAAAGCTTTTTGAGCTTCTTCAACACCAAGAACACCTATAATAAAATCTCGAGCTTTAATTAGATCTGCATCAGAAAAACGACCTGGGTGTACTCTACTTTGTGTACGTGGGTCAAATATAGCTTGAGTAATAAAATATTCTGTATCTTGAAATACCCATCTAACACCCACCGGCCTTGGACTATTACCAATAAACTTCCCAGAAACATTAAGTATTCCGCCCCACCCAGGACCGCCTGCTGATGGTTGAGCCCACCCTCTCAAGCTTTGACTTCCGTATTTTGGATCAAAATCAGCATCTGTATATACTTTTCCAGCATTGTGATTTTCCCTAATTATATGATCACGATAATTAAGTATATCTTTATATCTAGTATTATTTTGAAATGCAACAATTGCATCACTATCTAAATAACGCGCATCATCACCTATTAATTGTTGCGGGTTAATACTATCACCAAAATAAAATATAAAACCTACATTAGTACCTTCACCTTCTTTTCCTTCAGGTACTATTTCTGTTCTAGTATCTGTACTATGTGTATGGTTAGGTAAATCTTCTAACTTTATACCAGCTCTATATTCTCCTGCTAAATCCCCATTTTTTAAATTTTCTGGATCTTTTTGTTTTATGCCTCCAGGTGTAAACGTAAATGTATCTTCATTTTTATCTGTATGAGTTCCTGCGCCTACTGCAAATAACCCTTCAGATTGTAAAATCCATTTCGTTCCCTTTATTCTCTTTTCTGGATTCTCAAAATTTGTTGTCATTATTATGACGTTTATAGGAAAAAAAGCATCTAACCATTCTGTTTGATATGAGAAACCAACTGGTTCAGCATAATTATTAATTACAAATCTATCATCTACTGAACTTAAAGATATACCAGTAACGTTACCCGCACCATCATACACTTTTGCAATTTTTGCTTCACCACCTATACTACGCTGATCCGAAGAACTAATATCACCACCACTTACATGTAGTAATGATGTATATTGATCTGATATACGTTGCTGTGTAAGACTCTCAGGCATTATTTATATTTATCCTAGTAACCAGTAGAACCACTACTAGGTCGGAAGTTCTGCGGACTCTGTGGAGGCGGCGGGGGAGGTGTCGTATTACTTGACCCTGTACTAGCAGGATTTAACTCACTAAAATCAACCTCACCTATAACAATTTCACCAGCAAAGTCATCTTCTGGTTCTTCTTCTAATACTACAGATTTATCTACTATACTATTTAAAACTTGTTGCTGAAGTTCAAAAAGTTCATTTATTACACGAGAAATAACATTATAGTCTACTGCTTCATTTTCATGAAACTCTATATCTCTAAAATTAATATCTAACCCTTTATATGTTATATAATTTCTTAGTATAGGTATATTATCTATTAATGCCGGAGCTGGTATAAGACTAAGGCTCAAAAATATATTTACAGTATCTTTAACAATATTTTGTATCTCACTATTCAAAGAACTTCCTAAGCTTGATTCACAACTTATAATTTTTTCATATAAATTTTTAAGATCTAAAGGTACAAAATTTTGATATAATAAACTACTTTCTTTAAACAAATATATACGACCTATATTATGTAATAAAAAGAATAAATCTGTATCATTTTTTGCTACTATATAGTTTATATAATTAAAATAGTTTGATCTAAGTATATTAGAATTAAATTTCTTTTCGATTAGATTAAAACGCTCACTTGTATTATCAAAATACATATCAGATAGATATTGCAAATTATTCGGATCTGCAAATCCTGAAACTTCTGCTGGATTAGAAATAAATCTTGTTGTTATAAATCCCCTATCGTTAATAATAAAAATATTTGAATCATTTTGTGAAAAGAAGATATCAATATCATCTTCATTTACTGATGTAAAATCATATGAAGGTCTATGTCTATAAATAATTTTCGGATTTAATTCAGGGCCTAAATCAACTATTCTTTCTGCATCTAATTGATATAAATAAAATATACCTTCACTGCTTGTACTTTGCTCAATTATATCCGGAGGAGCTTGTCCAGGCTCAGTTATAACTAATATTGAATCATCTGAGTCCCTAATATCGAAAGCAATTATATCTTCATCCTCTATTGTCGTTATTGTTTTAATTAATTTATTAGAATATTTATTTCTTATAGAAATAAACGTAGTATCGATACCCTCTTCACTATCTACTTCATTATATCGATAACCTAGTAAATTTTTTCCTATCTTAACAGTTTCATCTATAATATTTTCTTCTAATGTTATTTTATCAACAAGTTTTAATTTACCACACGGATTAATAAAACTGTTATCATAAAGATTCAGATCAATTTCATTTGTACCAGCTGATAAACTATATAAAATATCTGTTGAGTTATCATATGTAAATCTCGTACCACCTTTAAATAATGTTTCACCTGTATCTTCATCAGGTGTTATTGGTACTAAACTACTATTTTTGGTAAAGCTGCCTGAGAAAGTATGTGACGTTGTAGGTGTAGTAGTAAAATAAAAATATGTCTCATCGTTGTATACAAACAAAGTACTATCAATTGTATCATCTAATACACTTACACCAGGTACCTTATCAATAAAACTAAATGGGTCAATTTGAATAGGAAACAAATTATCTTTTGCTTGCTTCGTATCGTTGTTTCGTATATCATTTTTACCACTAGATAATCCTAAAAAGTATGCATCACCATTTTTTGCTGAATTTTTAAAGTTTAATAAATCATTACGCGAAGTAATATTTAATGCATATAAATTTAAATTATTTTTATTTAAAATACCTAAGTTTGTATCAACGAAAGATTGATCTATTACGCTTCTAGGCGATACAACCGGTTTAGTTAATATATCTCTTTCATTTGTTGGTGTCGTTGTTCTATCAAATTCTAATTTATTTAAAACACTATTTGCAAAAAACGTATTTAAAGATTGTAAAATACTAGAATTTTGAGTAAAAGTTTTACCGGTATATGCTACGCCATCTCTAACGTTTACAAAACCAGAATACGAAGCTCCACTTAATGTAAACGATCCAGCTGCTGTATATTTAAAATATTCAATCATTTTTTATAATCTATAAATTTAATCTCATTAATATTAGCTGTTTCCGGTATAGAGTTTTTAATATTAGTTATAACTATATTTTTTACTTCTTCCCGAATATCTTTATCTGATATATTTAAATTTTTAATATTAATATCCACTTCATTACTCTTATGTTTAAGATTAGTATTAATAGAATTAACTAATTGAATATTATCTGTTAAATTTCTCTGACCACATGGTAGTGATAAAGTTATATCTTGTATATTATTAATATTTGTACTAAACAAAAATGCTAATCTTTCATTTTCATTTAATGGTTCTAAAGAAAGATATAAATTATCTATTGCAATTCTATCTTCTGGATCACTAGCTGCATTACGCAATATTTCAATATTCTGCTGCACATTATTATTATCATTATAATAGATAAAAATATCTCCAAAAAGCAATCGCTTTGTAAACATTTGAAAAGCATTAATTTCAAATGTATATAATTCATTCGAATTTAAATATAATCTAAATTCACCTAAAACAGCATCAAAAGATATAAAGATATTATTTTGTTCGAATAAATCTATTTCAAAAGCATATTCATATGTAGTTTGATCTATTCTTGCTGATAAGCTTATACCTTCAGTACTATTATCAAATAGTCTATAAATTAACTTACAATTTTTACCACTCTTTTCAAAATATATACCACCGTGTATTGAATTAAATTCTGATTCTAAATAAAAATCATCTGTATCATTTTGTATCGTAAACCCTAAACCAAAACCACCGTTTTCATTTATTGAAGAAAAATAATTATTAATTTTTTCATCTATAATTGATATATCACAAAAATTAGTAGGTGTCTTCATAGCAAAATTTTCTTTTGCAATTCTAACATACTTGTATCTTTTTGATGGCTCAAAAACAAGATCACTTCTTTTATCAAAATAATATTTTTGTGTAACAGAACTCTTAAGACTAGAATTAGTCATTATTAAGTTTTCAACTGCTTGATCATATGTTATATTAAATGAAGCAACTCCACCTAAGGCTGTTTCTTTAGAAACTAAATCAGGATAATAATATCTATCAACCCACGTTCCACGAGTACCTATACCGCCCGATAACCAAGTGCAAAGATAAGTTACATCTTCACTTTGTACGGTATCATCATCTAAATTATATACACGGTCAGATAAATCTGGTGCAATAAATGAAAATGATCCACAATCTGCAAATTTAGTATCATTAATATTAATTTTATCAAAAGGTTGAAGAGACGAAGGCGTAGTAAAATGTGTTGTTCCAGGTTTAATAACTAAGTCATAATTATTATAAACATAATTTAATGCTAAAGTTTCATTTTTTTCACTATCAATATCAGTAAAGATACTCGTATATGTTCTTAAATTTTGCGCGAATATAGGTGTTTCAGAAGTAGATAATAAATTATTTGATGATGTAAAAGAATCTTGTGTATTAACTATATTCTTTAAAGTAAGAAAATCAAAAACTTGCTTATCATTATCACTTGAACTAAACAGCAAATAATTTGATGGTAAATTAAAATCACTTTTTGTATCTCTTATTTTACCACTTTCGTTATATGTTATATAAGATGTATTGTAAGGCGATGGTATGGTTAAGTTTAATTCTTGATCAAGCCTTATACTAAAATTTGTAACTACAAACTCATTATAATTTTTTGATGGGTCAAGTTTTGTAGCAACAACTTTATTACCGTTACTAGTTAAAGCATAAACTATACGCGTACTGCCCTTCTGCTTTGTTGAATATAAATTAAGATAACTTATTGAAGTATATTTACATAAGTTGTAATTTAAATTAAATCCTGAAAGAGGTAATTGACTTTCTGAAACAAATAAAACATCTCGAGTATCTTTAAATCCTGCTTCGTTATCATCTTCAACAACGAGAAAATATCTTATATTATTAACACGAGTTGCAACCCTACAATTAAAATCATCAATCAATTCTATTTCAAAAATATCACCACTAACTGAATCAATTGATGCTGTACCGTAGTTTTCAGCTTCAAAAATTTTATTTTCTATTTTAAACGTACTTAAAGAAGCTTGTTTAAATTTGCAAAAAGCAGAAGCACTAAATCCAAAATTTAACGTTGTTGTATATTTATCGGGTTTTATTTTTGGCGCATTATAAGTAGTAACACTATCTAACAGTACATTATCTGTAAGATAAAAATTTGTATAGTTTAAATTCTTAAAGCTTTGCGCACCTGAAAGAGCCTGTATGAAATTTATCTTAAAACCGCCATTAAATGTCCTAGGAAATTGATCTAATTCAATATTCATTGGACAAAAGCTAGCCTCTGCAGAGCTAAGTGCACTTAGACTAGATTTTACTAAAGATCCCATTAACAATATTTATGCTATATACTAGTATTGCCCAACTCCACCTGCACCACCTTTAGAAGGGTCTTCTTTAAATTGATCATTATCCATTTGTACTATATAATCATCCTTTTTAGTAAGAAAAGTAAATCTAGATGGGTTATCAGCTTTATTAAGGAGATCTAATCCAATTAAATCTATATCTTCTATAGACTGGTAGTAGCCATTAGTACGAATATTTATTGGAGCACTCAATTGAGTAGTTTCACCTGTTACATAGCCTATATTGACTTTTAAAATAACAGATTTATTTAATGCAAAGTTTGATGGTTCGTATATATGACTATATGTATCAGTTAAATATTTCGGCGCAACTCCTTTATTAATTTCTGGGAAAATAGAATCTTTTGTATAATCACGAAAAATAGTAACATCAGGTTCTAATACTTCAGTTCCGTCGCCCCAATCAATTGCAACATAATTAGGAAATGTATCAGTAAATACATCTACTAAATTTAATTTAAAATTAGTTATATCAAAGAGATTGGTAGTTTCATAAACTTTACTAATTTCTGCTGAGGTTGTAGATATAGAAAATGTAAATGTGTTCATAGTATTAAAGCTGCTGCAGATAGAGGTGATGGCTCTACAAATGTTGTTGTTAAAGCAGGTACCGTAGAAGATAATACAAAATTAATATTATCTAAGTTACGTATATTTTTTGCTGATTGAGTAAAATTAAAAGTAAATCTACTATTATTACAAATATATGCTTCTGTATTACAAATTTCAATATCGTTTTTATATTGAAAGAGATAGTTAAATAAAACTGGTCCTTTATTTTGATCTTTTAAAATAACAGCGAGGTTAAACTGCTCGTTATCACTACTATAAGTTAGTATTGGCTTACTACATTCTATATATACTGAGTCTTCAGCTGTTAAAGCAAAATATGCCGCAGAAGAAATAGCAGGGTTACCGGTCGTAGGGTATATTTGCTCACTTTCGTCCTTTGTATAACTATATCGGTAAATTTCTGGATAAAATCTATCTCCTTTATAACCAACTTGCTCTCTTTTCATTCTACAATAGAAAACATCATCGCCTACTTTTAATCGATTACTTGCTTTATCAAAAAAGTTAGTATTGATAGTTAAAGAGTTAGTAAATGTATTTGGAGTTTTAAATTTATCGTTATCGTAATTAGTTCTCTCAATTATAACGTGACTGCTTGTTTCAATAAAAAGAGTACTGTAAAAGATATCAAAATCAACAACTGCTGTTGAAAGCTCATTGCAGATTGATTTATTATATTTTGTAGATAGATACGGTAAGGATTGTGTTAATTCTCTAACAGCAGGCGCAGCTGGAGCTTTATTTATATTTTTAACATATATTTTACCTAGATGATCTTGCTTATCAAAAAACGCTTCTCGAGCTGAAGTAACATTAGATATAGAAGTTTTTTCAAAGACACTTGAATTAAATTCAAATTGTTCTCTATCTTGCGTATAATTAAATATGATATTATCAGTAAAGAAGCCACCATCATAATCTTTCACTCCGTTTGTTCCAGATAAACGAACATTAAAGCTAAAATTACCAGATAAGCTCTTCGTAAAATTATCTGTTGGATCACACAACGCTGTAAAAATAGTCTTATTAGGAAAAGATGTTGGATATGGAGGTGTAGAATTAAACTCACCAATACCACCTTCAGTCAACTCAGAGAAATAAAATTGAGCAGTACTACTCGCATAAGAACTTAAATCTGAAATATTAGATGTACCTATATCAGTAGCACTAGTAGGATCAACAAGCGTTTCACTATCTGAAAACTTAAAATATGCACCTTCTTTAACATCAGCATCTATTGTAAATCCTTCTGGTCTTCTATAATCTACTTCTAAAAAGTTCGAAGGTTCTTTTAATCCTTGATAAGGATTAAAATATCTAAAGAAGATATTATAAGCAGAAGTTGGAAAACTCGTCCATGTGCTGGGCGTATCTGGTAGATCACCTCTTCCAGTAAACCCATTTGTAAATGTAGATAGACCGGATCTAATAGTTTCTGAAAATGTCGAACTATCTGTTTTTTTATAAGAAAAATTATAACCCTCACCATATAAACTATCAAAAAATTGATAGCCGTTCATTAGCAAGCTTTTTATTTTTTTAGGTGTTTCCAAGACAACATTATTTCGATAATAATTTTCATCTTTTACTAATCCAAATATATTTCCAAAAAGGTCTTTTTTACTATCGTATATATACCCTTCGTCAAATAGATATGATAAATCTGTATTAACATTTCTATCTTTACCCATTTCAGAATTATACCCAATAAACGCTGTACTATCTCTATCTGTATTAGGTTGATTTACTGCAATGCCCTTACTCGCATTATTTACTGAACGTGAAGTATCAATTATAAACGTTAAAACATTTTCTGTATTTGTAAAAAGATTAGGATCTGGAAAAATATATAATTGATTAGGAGGATATTTTGTTCTTGTAAAAAACTGTAATCGTTTACCTTCTATAACTACTATTGCTGAATTTTGTGGTCTAAAAAACCCTAAGTCACGTTCACTAACTATATCATTAGAGAAAACTGATGCTGTTGACGGAAACTCTTGGTTTAAGAAGTTTGCATAAGGTTTTTCAGCTTTAAACAATAATTTAAGATTGTTGTTCTCGTCAAGTTCAGGATTACCATCTTCATCAGTTGCAAGATAATAAAAATCAGCACCCATATATTTTTGGGTTAGTTTTCTTTTATTATTGAATAAAGAATCAGACTCAACGTTAAAATTTAAAGTGTTGCGAACTTCCTTTAGCTCAATTAAATCACTAGCAACATTAGCAAAAACTTCTTGTATAAGTTCACTATCTTCTGCTAAAAAGATATTATCTAGTGGTGCTTGTGTTGGATCATAACTTTTAAAAGATCTACCATATGAAGACGCATCTGGCTCTCTGTTAAAATATTGTGAAAAATTATCAAAATATTCTGTAGTAGATATTGATAACTCTCGTTTAATTTTTTCTATATCATAGTCTTTAGCAGCTGTACTACGGTTTTCTAAAAATTCTAAAATAAGATCAATAGCTGCTTGCTCTACCCCTAAAGAGCTACCTTTTACTTTGGCTTTTGTAGTAGCATAAAATAATTTTTGTCTTTTATCTTTATAGTATGATATAATACTTCGTATTTTTTTACTATAGAAAGACATTGCTATTTCTAAGTCTTGTGCATCAGTAAAATCAAGCTGAGTAAGAAATGTACGCTCAGCATTAGTTGAAAAATTTAAAGTAATGTCTTTTAAGAAATCTCGATATCGATCAATAATTACTTCTTTGTTAGTTTTACCTTGTAAGCTAGTTTTAGAATTCCAGCGATTCAGATAAGTTTTATAAAATGTCGTTAATGTTTCAGGGTCGTATTGCTCTGTTACCGTTTCAATAAATTGAACGAAAGAATATGGTGTAAATTTATCTAATGCGTCATCTCGCTTGACATTAGGATTAGTTATAGATAAATCTACTTCAGGGTAGCCTGTAACAATAGTATCCATTAAACATATTTATCTCTAAAACAGAGATAGACTACTAAATAAAGAATTTCGAATCATAACATCAAATATATTATTGTCTCCTTCCAACGTACTTAACGGTGTATTATATTCTAATGTTGTTAAACCGTTTTTATAATCAACTAATCCCCCTTCAATAGTATTATCAAAACCACCAGATAGATTATAAAACAAATAAAATTTATCTACTTCAGCTATAGTATCAAAAGAAGAAGGCAAAACAAGAGGCCATCCCCAATTAGGCCCGCTGCTTGTTCTATCATGTAATGTAGTAAAATCACTAAGCATATATGTAGTTGATGCACCGGCTTTAGAATATTGACTACCGCTTAATGCGCAGAGCGGTTGAAATGTATTTAGTCTTGTATAAGTTTCACTAAATTTTTCGTAAGCTACAATATCCGTACCAGCTGTTATTTGATATGTAGATGTATCAATTATTGAGCTTAAATTTTTCCCAAACGTTACTTTTGTCGTCTCGCCTCTAGGGTTATAGTTTTCGTTAAATTTATTTTGAGTACCTCTAAATTTATTATAGTTTACACTCAACATACTCATTAATCTATCAACAAGCTCTGGTTGTTGCGCTAAAGCTCTATCAAATACTAAACCATCATCATCTGCTAAGTTTGTTAAATTAATAAGAGAATTAATATCGCAAAAATCTAAATCAGCATTATTAGAAGTAAAGTTTTGTATTTTTGACCAAAGCTTTTTACCTAAAACAGTGTAATTACTACTTACATTACCAAAAATCGTACCTAGAAAATCTGTAAAAAGAATATTTTTGTCTAGTAATACTTCTTGAAATCTTAAATCTTTAATTGTCTCTTCGAAATCAAAATCTTCATTTTGAAGATATGCTTCATAAAAATCTTTAGGGTAACAGGTAAATGATGTAGCACCTGTAACAGTATTTTTTATTGATGTAGCTGTATCTTCATAAACGCATTTTGCACTTAAAGTTAAAAATGAAGGTCGACCAGAAAGAGTTGCAAGAGTTTTATCATTAAAAGTTAACAAACCTCTATACCAGAATCTCGTATCAAAAGCAGATAAAGGAGCACCGCTTAAGCTTTGTATATCATAATGTGACGTTGCAACTACAACACCACTAACACCTGGTATAATTTCTGGTGCAGTCCCAGATAATAATTCAAACGTTGGTGTCGTATTACTCGATAACGACTTCATTGTATAGTATCCTGTATTTTTAGGAGATAAAATAAATGGAATTCCTAATCCTTTAAACTGCACAGGGGAAATTTGAAACGTTTCAACACTATCACCCTCTCCAGGAATGCCATTAGAAGTTATTGCTATACTACTAATAGTTTGTGATGAAACTGTACCCACTAAAGAAGATAACGTAATAGTAAAATTATTGGAATAGTTGTTATTTTTAAATCCTGAAGTCGTATCTGAAAATATATTATTTCTATCTTTAAATAAAGATATGTTTATAGGTCTATAAGGCTGTTTTTGCTTATCAGTTTTAAAATAAAATATATCTTGACCAGAGCTACCAACATTAAAGCTTGAGATATGCGTACTTAAAGTATTAACTATAGAAAATGCAGTTGGTCCTTTACCAGATGTATGATTATTACCACTTAAGCGAACATATATATTAGCAGAAGATAGAGATAGTTTTTTTAATTCTTCATATTCATGCCCTGATAAAGTATCTACATAATTTTTCTTATAAAAAGAATGAAATGCTCTAAGATTATTATATTTGTTAGGTTTTAAGTTAAAATAATTTGGCACGTCACAACCAGATACAGAAAAGTAAATGTCTTGAAAATCTTGATAAAATGGTGATTGTGAATAAACAGTAATAGGTTTCGAAAATTCACTTGCTGATAGTTCTAATATATTAGTTTTAGTTGGTCCAGCTGTAATAGTAAATGTATTAGTAAGATAATCATGTATAGTTACATTAGTACTAAATGATGCGAGTATAGCATTATTACTACAGTCCCGTAAAATCATTCGCACGTTATAAACACCTGGATACTGATATACATGTGCGCTTGTTAAAGAATTTCCAAAACTTCCATCACCGAAATCAAAAGTGGCTTTAAGATTATTATACTGTGTGGTTACAGCTTCACCTCCTAGAGAGCTTGGAATGCGTGCTTTAAAAGTAAGCGGGGTAAAGGGTAAATTATAAGAAGATAATTTAGCTTCGCGCTTGTAATCTTCTACATCAAACGTTGCAAAGTTAACTTGTATATTACTCATCTGTTATAACAATACGGTCAGTCACAGATAATGGTGAATATAGATATGGAAATTTAAAAAACGGCAACGTTTTATCTTGATTCACTAACTCTATGTCACTTTCCGGATATTGTGGGTTAAATGATAAAAATGATATACCTCCAGTAAATATTTCACCAGTAAATTCATTTCTGGTCTCTATTCTTTTTATTCCTTCTAAAGAAAGAATATCATTAGCAAGATTTGTTAATTGTAAATTACCACCTAAAATATTATCTTCAGGATCAAAAAACTTTTCAATTAAACTACCGATTCTTGCTTTTAAAGTTGTTTTATTAATTTTATTATTCGTCTCTCTAACAGCGTATAATTTTGTTTGATCTAAAATATCTAGAGTTAGATTTGCTGAATCTCCTATACCTAAACCAAATGCCATGTATATAGGATCTCGAGGTACGACAGTATTAGATAGCATTTTTCTATCTTGAGTTTGAGTAACTATATAATTTTTAAATGAGTTACTCAAAAATGGTGGATAAAATTTATCTTGTGTTACTTTAAATCGAGGTACAACAAAAACATTAATGTTATTAAAATCACATGAGTCAGCAAAATTAACTTGATTAATAATAACTCTATTTACTTTATTAGGATCAACACATATATCATAAAAATATTGTATATATTCATTAACGTAGCTATCATTGCTTGAAACTCTTGCGCTGGTAATTACATTAGCTAAGTTTCTCTCTAAGAATGACTGAAAATCTTTTTCTGTTACTAGTCTTAATTGAGAAGAAAACATTTTTGGAGCATTTTGTCTAATTTGCTCAACAGTTTCTTCTGTTGAGAGAGCAGAAGAATTTAAAGGATTATTAAAGGTAATTTTTGGACTATTAGAGATATTTAAAAAGGTTGTTTCATCTTTATTAGGATATAAATCTTGAAATAGCTCTCGCTGTCTTGTCGAATCGTAAACAAAAAGCTTATTACCATTTATAACATTTTTACTAATTACACCTGCAGTATTATCCGAAAGTATGTAATCAATAGACACAATATCCCCACTATCTAATTTTTTACCAAACACACCATTACCAAATTTTACTTCATAATGGCCATGTTCATTTAATCTTAACTCACATACTCTTTCAACAGATTTTGAAAGATATAAGCTTTCAACAATTTCATATTCATAGTATGTATTGTTGCTTAACTCTTTTACATATACACTTATAGTACCATCAGCAATAAATTTATCATCATTACTATCTACTATGTTATCAACTACAATAGGAAGAGTTTCAAAGCTTTCACCTTGCGCTGTATAATCAGGGTATTCTTTAATTGTACCTTGATATAAAATTGTTTCATCATTTACTGTTTGTAATGTTTCTTGATTATTAGTAGCTTTATTAAAAGATATATCATTAATAAAATTATACTGTACGCCATCAGCTAGAAAGTATGAATATTTACGGATAGTATAATTACCAATAGGTAATGAAGCAGTCGCTACAGCATTTATAGGAACAATTGAAGTTTGCTTTCCAGCAGGTTTATAGCCTATCAACTTTACAATCTTATTCATATTTTCATATAAAGTTGCTTGATCAAAATTTACTTCAGCTGCTGAATTATTTAAATAGAATAAAAGAACATGATATGAATAAGCAATTATATCAATTACTGCTGCTAAATTACTACCTTCAAAGTTTTGATCTGTAAATTTTTCATTTTCATCTAATCGATTGATAATGTAATCTTTTAAACTTACAGCATCAAACGCTACATATGCGTCTTGCGGTAGATTAAAATCTAAAAACTTGTTTGAGGTTTCGTTTGTATTAGTTGGCATGGTTATAAGACGTAATATCCGTTACTATTTAATAATGATTTAAGAGTTATCCCGAACGCATTTAGTGATGGAATATTTATTTGCATAGCAATATAATATTCTTGTGCATCAGTAATAGCATCCACGGTAACATTTTCTAATTGAATTCGTGGCTCTTGCCCAGGTAATAATACTTCAATATCATATTTAATCTTATATGCTGTTGAGGTATTAACCGGTTCAAATAAGTATCTTCTTAAATCTAATCCAAATTCTGGATTTAAAATTTTCTGGCCCGGTGAAGTTAAAAAGATGTTTATAATACTATTTTTAATAGCATCTAAATCATATGAACCCTGTACATCTTTTAAAATAACATTTTTATTAAGTTGTTTGTTGTAGTATACTTCAGGTGTTAGATCTAAAAAAAGATCTTTAAATAGATATCCCTCCTTTAAGGCTGCTTCGCTGCCTTTATCTACTGAAACATCTGTTATCTTAATAAGAGCCATTTACAATATTTAATGTAGCATATCAGGATTAAGGAACTATAATATAATTACGTATGGAGTTAATTGGTAAAGCTGATGTAAAGGTTGATGTTTCTTTTAAAGATATTCTTAATACTCTTGAAGTAGAAGTTCATAAAAAGCTAAAGCTTCCTCATCCTAATGAAGGCAAGGTTACGGCTGAACTACACGATGACGGAAACAGTCGTTGGATTATAGAAAAAGATGTTAATACTTCTCATTCGTTTCAACTTAAAGAAAGTTTAGGACCAGTAGATGAAGAAGATATTGAAATCTTCCAAGCTTATCATACTTTACGTTTCTTTCTTAAAGATAGCTAAAACTGTATGATTCTTTGCAAGCTGGCATAAATAATATTATGGCCGAAAAAAAGTTTGTAAGTTTACATGAATCGTATATGAGAAGGTATGAGCGTGGAGGCTTTCTCGTAGGTGACGTTTTTAAGTTTAATGATGATTACCAATCAATGGAATGTTATAAAGCATTAGGTAAAGCTACAAAAGATCTTATTACTAAAATGATAGACTCAGGTCTGCATATTAGAGTTACAGGAATAAAAGATACTGCTCCGACGCGCTTCCCGGCCAGCTCGCAACAATCTTCCCTACATGTAAATTTAAATCTTGCTCTCGATGAGGGCGGTGGAAGATATTCACACTACGTAACTGTACCTGGTACGATGGGCCATGCTATACAATACGCGCCTAATCTTTTGCCTATACCAGACGCTCTTAAGAGAAAGAGTACTGTAACTATCAAGCCTGAAGAGTATGTAGAAGACGAAGAGATGCGAGCAAATAGGACTGATAGAGGCGGGCTCGAGCCTCACGATCTTTCTCCAACCGAAAGATCTTTACCTAAGCAAAATACTGATATTCCAAGTGACCCAGCAACGCCATCTCCTGCTGTAACATCATACACAAATCAGTATTTGTCTGATCTTAAAAAAGCTTAAACTTTTTCTAGATTTACTAGACACGCAAAGGCGTTAATTTCTTTATCTACAACAAACGCACTTTTATAGAGATGATCTGCGATAATAGCAATCATCTCTTTCTTTTTAATATCGTCAATATTTGCAGAGTAGATAAAGTTTAAGTAGTTACTTAGTAAAGTATCATAATCACCTTGAAACCTATCTTCATTTTCTATCAAGTATCTCCTCGCCTCAAGGCATTTTTTAGAACTTATTTTTCTGTAGATTGTTTCGAGCAACTCGCTATCACTAACAATGCTAGTAATACACAGCTCTGAATCAATAACGTTTTTCTGGAGTTCGTTGATCGTTTTCCGAAGATCGGGGAAGTGACGCTTGACGAGTTGTACAAATTTTTTCTTTTGTTCTTCAGGTACATTAACGTTTTCATTTTTAAGAATAAGATAACATCTTTTAACTGCTAGTTCAACAACCGGCTTAATAGTTAGTGACTGACATCTAGACTGCAAGGCAGGAATAATTTTATGCTTATAGTTAGCAGTAATAATAAATCTGCAATACTTAGCAAATGTTTCCATAGTATTACGCAACGCAGCTTGCGCTTGAGCAGTTAATCCATCACCTTCATCTAAAATTACTACTTTAATGCCACCGTCAAAAGATTTAGTTTGAGCAAAATTAGTGATATTATGTCGAATAGTATCGATACCAGACTCATCAGAAGCATTAATATAAAGATAATTACATCCGAGTATATCGTTAACAATAACTCTAGCAAGGGTGGTTTTGCCAGTACCAGGATTACCAACAAAAAGAAGATTAGGAATTTCATTCTTATACTCTTTAACTACTCTTAATGTCTCTTCATCTAAGATAACATCATTTAGCGTCTTCGGTCGATACTTTTCAACCCAAATTTTATCAAAATCAATCATAATTATTTACCAGATGAACCAAAGCCTTTTTCACCACGAAGAGAATTTTCAATTTCACCTTCAATAACTTTAACTTCATGATTATTATAAACTACAAACTGTGCAATTCTATCACCAGCTTTAATTTCATAATCAGTATTAGTTAAGTTATAAAGCTTAATTCCAGCACTACCTCTATATCCACTATCAATAATACCAGGGTGAGGTAAAATGCCATGCTTAAATCCTAAACCTGATCTACCTTCTATTCTTACCCAAAAACCAGGTTCAATATAAGCAAACTTTAAACCTACATCAATTACAGCAGATCCCTTAGCAGGAATAACTTTATCTTCTACACACGTTACATCTAATCCAGTATCATCCTTATGGTTTTTAGAAGGTAAAACTGCATTATCAGTAAGCTTCTTAAATTTCAATATCATATACCTAATGATAATATATGTTGTAGAAAATTCAAGAGTAGATTAAATATATGTGTAATGGCTGAAGACGAGCTAGATGAAGCAGTTAACGATATTATTGCTCAAATAAAGGGCAATAAGAAAACTGTACAATCATTTCAAAATGAAGAAATCTCTATTGATAGAGATAACTTAGAAGAATTTATCTTAAAATCTTCAGGAAAATTAGTTACTAAATCTCTCGAGATTGTCGATAACGTCAATGATTATATTTCATCAGCTCCGGAAAATAGAGATGTAGCTGCTTTAGCTGAAGTTATTAAAGCAACTGCCGGTTCAATAGATACTTTACAAAAGCTCCATAGTTCAAATGAAAGAAACGATACTCAAAAAGAAGTAAAGCGTATGGATGTTGAATCTAAAGAAAGAATAACTATGGCTGATAATCAAACTAAAATGTTATTATCACGTGACGATATAATGAAAGCTTTAGTTGAAAAAGATGATGATGTTATTGATGTTTAAAAATTAAGAGAATTACATCCTTCTTCATCAGCGCATATATCTCTTTCTTTAAGTTGCGCTAGATAATCTTCAAACTCTTCCATTGTAGGGAAAGGCATCCATACAGTACCACCAGTACTTGTTGGATGAGAATGTGACCCTGATAAAGCACCATTAGTTATTTCTAATGTTTTATTAGAGGCGCTCTGTGGATTTGTAAAAGTAGTTACATTTAAAACTCCAGGGAAAGTACCAAGTCGATCAATTGCTGTTTCTGGTGGCGTCAATTGTGTACCACCAATATTTTTATTTTCTTTTGGATTATTTCCACTACCTCCTTGACCAGCTACAGTATATAAATCGAAAGACCCTGATGCAGTAGATATAGTTAAACCAAAATCAGGCACGGAAGGACCACAACAACAACTACAGCATACTTCAACACACTCTTCGTCAATATATTCATTTCCTTGCTCATCAAATGCTTTCTTTAATATTAGAAATGACTTACAGACTTTACCATTTTCTGTTTTTGAAATATTTTGTTCTGGATCAAAAAAGTTTATATCTCTTTTATAATTAAACAATCTAAATGCATCAGGACCAAGATAACTTTCTACTAACTGTATTATTGAGTCGGCAATACCACGGAGCACGTTACTAAACTTTATATCTTTAAGCATTAGATTACCAACAGCAATTGTAGATGATGCATATTCACCTAGATATTCACTATTAACTCGCTCTACTGTACGTTTATCAATATACGGTAAAGTGTTATCACTATATATAGCGCTTTCTGAATTATAATTAAACACATCTGAACATGTTCTTTGACAAGTATTAAGATTTCTTCTTATAAACGCTGGTGTCTTTTTAGTTAAATTTGTTGATATGTCACTAGATGAACCATAATATGCAGATACCCCAGCATTTTGCTGTACGGTATTAGCTAAACAAGCCATAATATCAGGCGAAGGAAAAAAGCAATTTTGTTCTCTTCCTAATCCTCTATATGGATTTTGTGCGTATACTGCTACTTGATTTGTAAATGGTCCATTATATAGTAATCTTATATAATATAATGCTGCTTGTTCATCTATTTCAGGATTACCTTTTATAAGATCGTCAACAAAAATACGTAACTGATTAAAGCCTAGCTGATATACCTTTTTAAATGATTCGCAAAGCTCTTTATCTTTTTCTGAAAACGTATAGCCGAGAATTGGACCTCTATCTTGATCTTTACAATCTGTTTCTATTATAGATGTAAATTGATCTTTAGTAAGTTCTAAAGCTCTTAATGTTTCAACACTTTTATTACAAATAGCCATTTTATTATTTTACATCTTTTATTTCTTGACCTGGCCCGACACATGTCTTAATACAAGATATTACATTATAATATCTATCTCTATTAAATAAATGCCTTACTTTCGTAACAAACCATCTACCTAATAGCTTCTTATCTACAATTTCCTCATCGTTATTTCTCTTAAAAATATCTATAAATTTACCAGCTTTTCTAGCTGTATCTCCTATATTATCAATTGCTAGCTGTAAATTATAAAATGTTAAATTAGATACCATTTGAGCTTTTGCAATATTTCTAACATGTTCGGGCTTAAACGGAAGAGCAAATGGTTTAAAAATATCAGCTTTACTTTGATTAATAGGTAAAAATGGTTCTGGTTTACCACCGACACACTTAAAAACATCTACATAAGATTTTGTCCAATCGTCTTTTATATCTTTAATTGTCATTAACTCTTGTACTTCTGTACCTAATACTCTATCAGTAGTTGAAATAGTGTAGTTAGTAAAAAATTCATTACTCCAAGTTACCATAGGTGTTGTAAAATTTGTATTTTTTAAAGCATTAGTATATTCATTTACTGGAACTTTTTCATCTATTGGATTACTGCCAACAGTTCCTTCATTCTTTATATTAGTTAAATCACCAATACCAAAAGCTTCTTGCGTTAGTTTAGAATTTTGTCCAAAAATTTTACTAATAGGTCGTAATTGATACTTTTTCTTAACTCTATCAAATGTTAACATTGCTTGACAAGGTAAATTACCATCAATGAAATAATAAATTCTTAACAAATATCTAATTAAATCTGAATATCTAAATGTTCTTGGAGGTATTATATATTCTGGAAAGTTATCTATTATCATATCACCAGGCTCCCAATTTTCTAAATCTACAATATCTGATTCAAGAACATCTTCTAGAATTTCTTTTATCATATCACCAACAGCAACTCCCGTACCACCTCTACCACCACCACCATACCTTTTTCCATATGGAATCTGCTCATTTAATTTAAAATAATTTTTTTCTACTAACGTATACGTCTTAAAATTATTTGATCTATCAGTTTTTGAAACACTGTTATTCTCGTTAACTATAACAAAATCATATTCTAATTTTATTTCATCTTTTGGTCTCTTATCTAGATTATTAAACAACGTAATAGAAAAAGTATCTCTACCATCACCTCTTGTAAATACATTATTCTCTACAAAATCAAATGGATTATTAACAGTAACACTTGCATTAGCAAATGGTTCAAAAAAGTTTTCCTCTAATTCAAATGTTTGAACTGCTGCTTTTGTAAAGTTAATTTCCCCTGGCTTGTCTGGATCAATACTCGGTCCTGTGAGATTAAATTTACAGAAAAACTCACTTCCATTAATAGGATAAATGTCTTTACCTGGTTTCATTAAAAGTGCCTGTCACTAAAAACAGTAGTTTCCGTAATTTGTTGATAGATTAAACCTCTTTCGTTTTTCTTAATAAATTTTAATTGCATCCCACCTTCAGCATAAAATAAATTATTAAGAAGAGGTTTGTTTAATAAGTATATTATCCACCAACTATCGATATCGCCATATAAATTAAATGATGTTGTTGTAAGAGGTTCACGTGATTTAACAATATGCGTATCAAGTAAATCTGGATCTATATTATCTGGAAACTCTATCTTATTTAGTATGTTATAAAAATAAAATTCTTTCCCTTGCTTACTCTCTGTAAATATACGAAATATCCTTTCATAACGAGAAACAGGAAGGGTTTCTAGCTCCTCAATTTGGTTTTGATATTTACCTGTTGTACCTGTTAAACTCATTATCTTCCAAACCTTTCATTTCTTTGTCTTAATAATTGGGAATTTTCATTAGCTAAAGTTTGAGGTGAGAAATTTGATGGTGGTCCTACAAAATTCTCACCTGTCTCAAACTGCTCTCTCAGTTGACCTAAAGCTGCAGCCCTTTCACGTTCATACTCAACTCCACTTTGACTTGGTGTTTGTACAAATTTCATAAAGTTAGCCGGCTCAATTGTTAATGATATAAAGTTTAATGTTATAATATAAGCTTCAGGAATTATAACATCGTTAATTTTTCTTCTTTGACCTAACATTGATATGCCAAAATTTTCTAAGTAAGCCCATTCTATATATCTTAATCCAGGTACTTCAATATGATAGATTGCTGGGAAGGTCATACCTAACGGTCCTTCTCGTCTAGGTCTATTTATAATAGTAAACTCTTTTATAAACTCAGCATTTTTTAGAGGTGCGTCATCATTTAATGTATTAGATAAAGCAAATGATATTTGTAACCCTTGATCAGTGTTAGCATATTGATAGAATTTTGGCGTTTCAATAAATGATCCAGGTGCACCTATCGATTTTGTACCTGCCATTTGACCTTGCATAGTTGCTGCTTTACTACCTAGGTCATTTAAAAATGATCCAAGCCTACCCATCCCCCCAATCATAGTCTGATCAGCTGTTGTATCACTTAAAGATTTTACACCTTCAACTAAACCAGCACCAACAGATAAAAGACCTTTTCCTAAAGCAGCTCCACCACCGATTAATTTTTCTCCTGCACCAGCCAAGTTTTCAATTATTTCTGCACCTACCATACGCGCTCCTCGCTGACTTATAGGGGAAAAGGAATCAGAATATTCATTACTAAATGCTCGAAAATCATCTGTAAAAAAAGGAAAAAAGAATGTATCAATTATTTCTCCTCCTTGATAAAGACCTTTATAAAAAGCAATACCATCATCACCAACTGTATCCGTGAATCGAACAGTATTCATATAACCTTGAACAAATTGTTGCAATTGATTACTATTAAGTGTATGCGCCGTACATATAGCTACTGGCGCCTCTTCCCTCAAAGCTGAGTTTCTTGGAACAGAGGTCCAGTCATAATTTCTAACTATATCCGAATCAACCGGCATAATAATATTTATGTCAGAGTACCGGGTGTATGCATACTATAAGCGGAATTATAAAACTCAGTTCGACTATCAGCAAATTCTGGACCTGTTGGATCTCCTTGCGTTCCGGGTATAGAATCTGATGGCTGTGATACATTGAGTATAGTATTACCTGAACCGCCAACACTACCCCCGGCTGGCTTTTTGACTAATAATTGGGTAAGTTGTACAAGTTGGGCTAAATGGTTGTTTGATACACCAATTGCTTTTACTTGTAATCTTCCTAAAGCGTTACTAAGTGTTAAAGCTTTTGAATTTCCATTTGCTGTTAAAAATGGGTCACTAAATATTTGACTAACAGTAGTATGACGTTTTGGTTGTCTTACTTCGTTTATTAAATTTTTTATACTATTACCAGTTTCACCAAGAAACTCGCCAATAGCTCCGCCCGGCTTCATACCCATAACAACATCTTTTTCGCTAAACGGAGTAACAACTCCACGTTGGATAATAAAGTCTTGTAATTCTGTAGGCATTTTCCTATCCTCAACGCCTGTAAATAATCTACCAATTGATAGTTTTGCAGAATCTGGTACTATATATGTGCTAAGCAAATCACCAATAAAGCGACCTAAGAGATCTCCACTAACCCCTCCTAAAAATGCTCCTATAGGTGTGCCTAAGAAAGCAAATGGACCAGAAGCTGCACCAGCTACACCACCTAAGAATGCACCACCTGCTGCACCAATTGCCGCTGTAATACCTTTTATAGCTCTTCGCCCAGCAGCTTCATTTAATTGACTAGCAGAAAATCCAGTTGGGTCTTCTAAATGTCTCTTTTTTAGCTTTTTTATATCAGCAGCTGTAAACAATCCTTCAATAGCTGGTCCAATGATAGGAATTCTTCTAGCTGTACCTCCTAGAAATCTTGCTATATTTGCCCCTCCTTTACCAATAACACTTTCAAATCCTTTTCTTATCACCATCATGACAGGCTGCAGAGCTTTCTCACCAACAAGCTTAGCTCCTTTAACTACAATATCTTTACCCTTAGCTACAGTTTTAACAGTAAAGTCTTTAGCTTGTACAGCTTTATCAGCAACAAATTTTGCACCTGAACCAATTAACTCCCCACCACTTTTAAGAGCCTTGCCAGCAAAATCACCAATTTTTCCAAAAAGGCCCTTCGACTTCGGCGGCGATCTTCTTGCTGGTGTTGGTCGTCTTGGAGGTCGTGCTGCTACAGCTGCAGAGAGAGCATTTTTTGTAGCAGTACCTACAGCAGATAATGCACTTGCAAGTGCATTTTTTGCAGACATTATAAAGTTTTTAGCAGATGCTAAGCCGCTATTAATAGCACCCGTAAAACCTTTCCAGAAAGATGAATTTCTAAATCCAGTATATAAATTTTTAAAGAAATTACCTACACCAGTAAATCCTGCTTTGATAGCAGTCCACGCCGCTGATCCTACATTTTTTAATCCTTGCCAAATTTTATCACCACCAAATTTTATACCCTTCCAGATCCAATCACCAAGCATTTTTAATAAACCACGACGACCTAGTGCACCACCAATACCAAACAATCCCATTAGACCAGATATATAATCCAGAATACTTTGACCATCTCTTTCACCTTCACCTTTTCCCATCATAAGATCTGTGCTTTTTTTAGCATCAGCTTGTTTTCTCTTTATAACAGTATCAGGTTTTGTATCTTTTTCATACCTACTTTTTAATTTGAAAAATTCTGCAATAACTATAGCTGTGCTATTTTTAAGTCTGCCTCTTTCTGCTGATGTTAAAGATGCTTTTACTGTTTCCTTTTTCTTAACGCCAAAAAGAGAAGAATTATTAACATTCTTACCAATGTTATTAACAGCATCGTAATCTTGTGCAGCTTGACCTTCTGCACGCTGCATAGCAGTTAACGCTTCTAAAGCTTGCTGTATGGGTATAATATCATCTGCCACTTAAATATTTAATCACCACTCGATGTATCGAAAAATTCTGCATCAATCTCAAGCTCTGTTTCATCAACAGTTAGAAGGTCATTATTATATTTGCTAACACCTTCAATGAAATTAGATATTCTAGAATAAACACTAAGAGGAAGCTTTTCAACAAGTTTTATACGTTCATGTATTCGAATATCATCTAAGTCAATAACATCTTCCTCAATTTGTATAATATCAATAAATTTAATTATTTCGTAAATATAAAGCGTCCCAACACCTTCTTTAAGAACAGATTGATCTCCATCAATCTCTTGCTCGCATTTATTAAGCAAAATATTTTCTTGCTTTAATGTAGGAATCTTAAGCGTTAATTTTAAAGTACCTTCTTTGATAGTAAAAGTATCTTTTATATTAAACGGAATATTCTTAATATTATTAAGAACGCTTTGCAATTCAATACCACCTACTTTATCACCTAAAGCATTTTTTCTTAATGCAATAATAAAAGGTAGCTTATCATATACCTTCAAATCAGATAAGCCTGAGTTTTCAATAATAATTTTATTAAGTGTTCTGTTAAAATCTAAGGCTCCTTTAAGACCATCAAGCACAGAAGAAATTAAATCTTTTTGCTGCTTTAAATTTAAAGGCTTTGTTGGTACTTTCTTCTTTAAAGATGGTACAAAAACTTCGATAGTTTCATCTTGAAGCTTATCTAACTTATTCAGAAAAGAAGAAACATTTTTACTCATAATGATATTTAGCTAATCTTTTGGTTTTTCAAGTCTTGGTTTTGCTTTTCAATTTCATCTAAGTATAATTTATAATAATCATTAAGCTCTAAAAAAGTACACGATGTAAGATATGATACATCAGGTATTCTTTTACTTAAAGTAAAAATCATTTCTCTATAATCAGTATCTTGTACGCAATCAAATAGCCTAACAATAAAAGTAGTAAGAGATATATCAAACATATTAATTCTAATAGGATCTATTTTCATATTCTCTTTACCTTCAAACACTAGAATATCAAAATGAGATCTATTTTTGTCAACAAAAGCCTCGAGATGTCCAAAAATACTATCTGGCAACCGACTAAAGACGTCTTTATATTCCTTTTCAGATAATAACGATACAACTATTTCCTCATCTTCAATCTTTAATTTTTCTATAAGAGAAAATATAAAATCTGTATCACCCGTATAAAACTTAGTAGGATAATTTAAAGTACATACTATATTATCAACAACAACTTCTTCTTGTATATCATCAAAAGAACCAATATTATTTTTAAAAAGCTGTAAATCTATATTAACGTTACCTTTAGTAGAACCTACGGCAACCTGTTCCCCAATACACTTTTCTCTTAAGATAAAAAAAGCTAATAATTTTTCTACAACTGTTAATCCTTTTGTTATAATAAACGACTCCAAAAATTTAATTATATTTGATATAGAAGAATCGCTATATAATGCTAACTTTCTTAGATCTCTATAGAGTATTTCTTTTACTGTAACTTCTTTCTTATTAAGAAGGGTAAAGGATAAATCCATACTATTAATTATTGTGCATTAACATTTAAGCAATGTTACCAACATCAGCAATAGACTGATCAAAGGGCACACCAAAATCACCAACTGGTAGCTGATTATCTGTTCCTTGGCCCTTTGTTGTTTTTATAGGACGATAATTTTTAAATGCAAAAGTTACACTCTTTTCCATAAATGTTTCATTATCATAATCTAATTGATAGCCTTCTATGTTTGTAGGAAATACATCTGTAAAAATATAACCTTTACGAATCTCCCCTTTAGTGTTATATTGCCTTAAAACAACATTAGGACATAATAATCCTCTATTAATTAAGCCATCTATTCCAACCGCTATCATCCACGGTCTAAAAAAAGTATGCTCTAAATCATCCTCAGTATCAAAAATATTTACACCTAAATTTCTGTTTAAGAATCCCTGCCTTTTCTCTACACCGAACGCCGGTAAAAAGCCTCCTTTATTTATATCACTCCCCGCTTCTAAAAACTCTGTAGTTTCACCTGGAACAGAAACTTCACGCGCTACTAAAGTATTACCATTAGAAACAAATTCTTCAGGAGTATTTTCAACACGCCAAGATTCACCTGCTTTTTCTAATGCAGCATCAACCTGACCCCTTACAGTTTCAGCATTAGAAAATTCTATCTTCCAAAGCGTTGGTAACGAGAGAACATATCTCGAAGGACCATTAATACTATATTTGCTAAGAAAATCGTATAGTTCACGCGCCATTAATAATATTTAATCGGCAATTTAATTAAACATGTAATTAACTAAAGTCTCTATAGAAATGGTAAGCAAATGTAGTTGAGAAGTTTAATACAGCACCTTCACCTTCTGCAATAGAGTATTCAATATCACCAATCTCTCTAATAGATGCACCAACAAGCTCAATATTTCTCACGTCGTTTAAACTCTTATCAATTTGTACAAGATTTATTCTTGATTCTTCTCCAGGCATTCCATATTGCCCTAAAGAAGTTTCGTTGTTAAATACTGCCCTTGAAGCAGCTTCCATTTTAGTTCGAAGCTCACAATTTTCATCATGATAGAATTCAATCGAATAACCTTCAGCGTTTGCGTAAGTTGATCTTCCAGGCACCTGAAACTCTTGACCGAAATAATTAACTGTTTGGTTAGTTATATTTCTACCCGGTAAGTTTGCTGTCCTAGCATAAACTAGGTCGTCCTCTCCGTTAAAACTAATTCCACCGATTAGATCTATTTGCCTAACTCGAAATAGAAAGTCACGGGAAAATTGCTTTTCTGCAGCTCTAGTAAAGAAGTTTTGAATAGTTGTTGCCATAATATTATTTAATAGTTTGTTTCATTAACCACCGACTAATTCTTCAAAATTAGCATCTGTTCTAGTGGCAAAGAAGTTAACTAAGATAAACTCTGCTGTTCTTGTTGGTTTGATGTAAATATCAACTACCAACTCATTAGCATCTATAATTGCTGGTGTGTTGTTTCTCTCATCACATACAATCAAGTAATCAAACAAGCCTTCGTTATTCTTAGCCCTTTCAAAGATTGGGGTAAGAGTATTAACTATTCTTGTTCTAGTAAACTCTGTATTTTGTTCAAATACAAAGAATCTAGTAGCTTTCTTAGTAGGTCTTTCTAAGCTTAAGAACAACCTTCTAACATTAATTCTGTCAAATGCACTCGATTTCTTTGAAAGTGTTTTCTGTCCAAATACTACTAATCCCTGCGATGGGAATTGTGCTACAGGGTTAATGTTTGCTTTATAAAACTCATCCCTTTGCTTTTGATTAGGATTAACCGCTATGTCATTAGCATTTGTTACAAGCCCTCTTGTGAAGCCAGCTGGTGCAAACCATGGGAAGGTTGCAGCATCTGATCTTGCCATTATAGCTCCAGCAAATCCAGAGAACGGAACATATACTTGACGTCCAGAATAGGTATCATATATTAATGCCCAGTTACCATATACTGCCGCGTAAGATGTATTCTCGTTTTCAAATTGATGTCTTACAGGCCAGTAAATATCTGTCTGGAAGTTCTTATTTTTATCATCAAGTATCTTACCTTCTGTTCCTTGTACAAAGATTTGACGTAATGGATCAGCAATAAATATACAATCACCTCTACCACCTCCTAAGTAAGGTGGTGAGACAAATTGCTCGAATTTATTAAAGATAGTCGAGTAATTATTTCTAAGAGTTGCTGCAGCACCTGTAATTTCATTCGATGTTCTTAATCCATTAACAGCTTCAGCAGATGTTGCTGAATACTCATCGTAATAAGTTAAATTATCAGCACTTGCTATAGTATAGATTGTACCTAAGCCACCTTCAACAACAACATCAATATCGTAGATATCATCGTTTTTAATAGCATCAAGTGCTCTTTCTAACTTATTAGGAATATCTCCTAATTCTTTACCTTCGACAGTTGCTTCGGTATAAGCACCTAATGGGAATAAACTTTCAGCTTTTCCAACAGCAGTTTCTAAGCCTGAATATTGCGATCCATCAATTCCTGTCTTTGCTACACCCTCAGCATCAGTATTAGTAGCTAGCTCAGTAGTTAATAATCTAATTCTCTTATTAACATTTCCATTAGCATCTAGAGCGTTTGTACCTCTAAGTCTATTTGATACGTAATCATTAACTTTAACAACAACGTTACGTGATAAATCATCTCGAGATTCTACAAAGAATGGAATATCCTGTCCTCCAGCTGGGTTAAGCTGCGTTCTATAATAGTTAATTGATCCAGCTATACCATCTTCTAATACATAATCAAGCTTGAATGCTTCATTAGCGTAAATCGATTTACGTAACTTAAATACACCTAAGCTTAAGACATCATCATCAGTTCTTCCATCGATTTCAAAATCAGTAAGATTTTCCATCACTTCAGATACTGAATTAGTTGTACCTGTTTCAAAGTTAGCTGATAGTTTAAACACTTGCGTACCTGCTGGTATTGTTGTATATGTTGTTGTTGCAGCAGCTGATTGTGTTAGCGTCTTAGTTGTTAATATATTATTAAAGTTAGTACCTGGCGTTGTGTTTGTGTTATCAGCAAGACCAACATAAAAACCTTCAAATTGATTATTAATAGTTGACGTTGACTTATTTAAGATAACAGCGCCGGCTCCTCCTGCATCAGCAATAGTACTGAAAGAATCTTTCGCACCAGCAGTTTTTGACCAAGTATACGCTGTACCTTGTAAAGCACTAAGATATTGTGATTCAGTAAGTTCTAAGTGTGTAGGCTGACCTAATACGTATACTGCTGAAGCCGTATCTAAGCTAGTTGAAATTTGCTGATTAGATTCAGCACTAATAGAGAAAGTATCAGTAGCACCGGTAAATGGATTATTAACTGACGGTGTAATTACACCAACAGTCTTAAGTGCAGAAGCACCAGTAAGACTAATTTTAATAGAAGTACTAGCGAAAGTATTAGGTGCATTTCCTGCACTTGCTGCAAAGTTAAATGAATCTACTTTAATTGTGTTATTAACACCAGGAGCTGCAGCTTTAGTACCATAACCAGCTGATAAACGAACTACAGAAGACAATACGTGTCTAATCGATTGAGGTGTATTACCACCAGTTTTACTAGCACTAATTTGAATTACGTTAGTAGTTCCACCACGATTAATTCCTACAGAGGACGTCGTAGGGAATTCACTAGCACCGGTATTAGCACCCACAAGAGGGTTGGCAGAACCACTTGGTTTAGCAGTGCCAAATCCAAAGACAACAGAGCTTAGAACTCCACGACCAGATTGAATTTGAATCTCTACTCCAGAGAGAGCAGTATGTGAATTAGTAGCATTAAATTTTTGATTAAGATGGAAGGCACTTAACTGACCCAGTTGCGAATCACCAGTAACGTTACGTACTGGGTATACTAAAGCTGAATATTTAGATCCAAATCCATCACCAGTACCATGGCCGTATGGCAATCTACTAGCAAATATATTAGCTGGTGAATTTAACAATTCATTTATAGTATAGTAGAAATATCTTTCAGATGAGTTGGTTGGAGGTCCAAAGACGTTATTTAGTTCTTGTTTAGTTGTAATTTTAAGAACTTCATCAAGGGGTCCCTGTTGCGCGAAACCAGTAACATATACGTTAGTTCCAACGTTTAACGGGGCGGTGAGTGAAAGATCTGCTTCTCTAATTTCTACTCCAGGAGAGTTAATCGTACGCTGTGCCATAAAATTATTTATCTATTTCATGACAATTATATTCAAAAATCCATAACTTCCGTATGTAATTGCGAGTATACAAACGTAAATCCAGAAGTAATTTCATCTGCTGTTTGGTAGTTGTAATTTATTTGATCAATGGTAGTTGGAAATGCTTTAGTATAGGTAAATTTTATCCTATTGTTATTAAACTCGTCTTTACCAAAAATAGATAAATTAGTTTGATAGTCTTTAAAATTTTCATCTGGATCGTTTGCATTTATTTCCCGTGCATTATATGTACCAGTATACTGATCATGTAATAAATTTAACCATTGATATATTACCCAGTAATTTTTGTATTCATTATCTACATTAAAGTTAACACTTACGGGGGGATAAGGATTTTTACTATGTGAAGTAACATATAACGTGCTTCCAGAATATCTATTTTCTACAGCTGGTACAGTTATTTCAGGTACTGCAGAACCAAAAATAGAAAATTGAACAGAATCGCTTATAATTGATGTGTTATCTTGATTAAATTTTTTATTAAATTCTCTCAAGATGGGAGGTATATCAAACACAAGCAAAAACTTATCAGCTCTTGACTTGTTGAGAATTGATTGCTGCATGGAATTGTATGCCATATAATATATTTATTACCTAATCCGTTCACCTGTCCAATTAGTAGGTGGTTTTTCATTCAGTAATTGATAACCAAAAGCTTCGAGTTCATCTTTATCTGATAATACTTCCTCACCCATACCCCATACTAGAGCATTCATTTCATTATTATGATTACCTACTATCTCATCATCTAAATAGATCGATGTTGGATCTTCAAAATATTCTACTCCAAAATCCATCGGCTCAATAACAGAAGGCTTACCCATATCATCCACTTCAACAATTTCAAAAAACCGCTCTGTTATTTCTTTTTCTAAAATGAACAACCCATATAACATAGCCATTACTCTGTCATCATGAAAACCCCCTCTAGCTTTCCATGTACCGTTAGGGTAACGTACAAAATTTCTAAGTTCTTCAACTGTTTCTTGCTCATTAACATTAACTACTCTAATTTCATTCATAAAATAGCGCATATTTAAAACGCCTTTATACTTTGTATTTGTATGTGCAATCATTCCACGCATAACATTTCGCCTATGAGCATTTTTATTTCCATAAGAAACTATTTTTTCATAGCCTAAATCAACAGCTAGCCTATCAACTACCTGTGCACCACAATTATTTCTCTCAATTAAAGCTAAAGGTGAACCCCAATTACGTAAAATTTTATATAATCTGTTAGTAAACTCTAATGGTGGTATTTTGTTATTTCTATAAACAGCTACTTGTTTAATGTCTTTTATATCAGTTATATCTAAAATTTGTATAACAGAAGAATCAACACCTACACCTTCTGATATATCAACACCAGCAACATATAGCTTAGATTCATCTGGTTCTTCCCATAACTTATAGTGACCTTCATCAAGAACTATTTTTGGTTTAGATACTTTTGACATCATTTCTTCAAACAGCTCGTCATCTAAAGTTGATTCACCTGAGTGAATAAACTCACATTCAAATTCTTGCAACCAAGCATCTGCTGATCCTATTGCTGTTTTAGTAGCTTGAGCCCATTCTTCATCTCTTCCAGGTATCTCATTCCATTTAATTTTATCATGTGCCCATCCGTTATCACCTTCGATAGCTCCAATGTATAATTTATAAAATAGATTATCTGTACCATTAGCAGTTGAACACACAAACACTTTTGATTTCTTAGAAGAGGTAATAATTGGAAAGACCGATTTCCAAAACTCTTCAACTAAGTGAGGTTCAATAAAAGCCATCTCATCAATTACTAAACAATTAACAGACTGACCCCGTGCAGCAGTACCAGTTGTAGTTGTAATACCTATACGACTGCCATTTTCTAATGTCATAGATGTCTTAGCATACTCCTTTACTGGTGGTTTTAACCAGTTAGGTAATTCCTCATACGCCATTCTTACGCGTTGAAATATTTCAATAGCAGTAGCTTCTTTGTTTGCTACTAAAAGTATACGTTGATCATTATTAAAGCATGCTTGCCAAAGAATATAGATAGTCATCATAGTTGACTTGCCTATCTGCCTAGAAGCTAGCAAACAGAAAAAACGATTATCTCTCATCTGTCTAAGAGCTCTTTTTTGTGGCTTGTATAATTGTATCTTTTCTTTACCCCTATCTAAATTTACAATATGAAAAAAGTTTTCTGCAAAATAAAGAATATTTTTACTTGCTTTTCTAAGATCTTTTACTTGTTGTTTAGTATATTCACCTTTCCAGTTTACGTTGGGTAAATTCTTATTACCCATATAAAACATATTATCTTGTCTGGCCACAGAAATATTTAGTAGCTAGCATAAATAATTACATGTCAAAAAAGAAAGACTGGGTATCATTAGGTGAAGCATATAAAGATGTCTTCAGTAAAGTTGTTGTAAATGAAAACGTACCTGAGGGTCAAGTTGGTGCTGCGCCTCTTGAAGCCGGTGGTCCATTAGAGAAAGGAGGATTTAGAGAGCCGTTAATTGATATTACTAAAATGTCTGAAAAAGATAAAAAGGATAATATCTATAATATAAAAGGCTATACATACGGCGATGGTAATGATCCAGTAGATTGTCAAGAGCCTAAACCAACAGGTCCGGAATATGCACAAGTACCATATACAGGAGCAGTTGGACCTGAAGAGGACGAAGAAGATAGTGTTAAAAATAAGAAAAAAGCAGATCTTAATAAAGATGGTAAGCTTTCAGAGTATGAAAAGAAGAGAGGAAAAGCTATTGAAAAGTCTATGAGTAAGGATTCTAAGGAAGAAGATGAAGAATTTTTGGAAGAACACGAGAAAATTGCACGCTCTGGCCTAAATAATTTTATGAGCAAATCCGTATTTGATAAACTTTATAATAAAGTAATGGTAAGTGAAAGCTTTGGCGAAGATGCTGAAGATGTAACTGAACTCGAAGCTTTAGGAATTGAAACTGATGTTGATGTTGAAGTTGATGATGTTCCAGATGAGATTACAGTTTCCATTCCTGGTAAATTAGCACAAGAGATGGCTAACCTACTTCAAACTGCTATCGCACAGCAAGAAACTGATGTTGATATTGACGTTGATGTTGAAGAAGTAACCGATAGTCAGTTTGAAGAAGATGAAGAAGCAGCCATGAAAGACGGAGGTGGATATGGTATGGATGCTGGTTCAACATTAAATCATACTGTAGATATGGGCCACGGAGGAAAAAATAAAGTTAGTAACTTGAAGCCTGCTGGTGGTGCTAAGCAAACAGACGGTGGAGGTTATGGTATGGATGCCGGCTCTACTTTAAACCATACTGTAAATGATGGTAAAGGTGGAAAGAATAAAGTTGGTACCTTAGCAGTAGGTAAAAACGCCTTCGAATAGTAAGTCGCTCAAAAATTAAATACAATAAAAAGCCCGTTGAGTACCCCTCTTCGGGCTTTTTTAATAAATATAATTGTGAGGTTTTATAATAATACTCTTAATCAAAAATTTTGGTCAGAAGATAATAAATTTAATCCTGACATTAGGAAAAAGCTTTTATCAATTACTGATGATTTTATTGATAGCTTAGACTTACAAGATGTTGAAATACATGATATAACTTTAACAGGTAGTAATAGTAATTATAACTATAATGAATATTCTGATTTAGATGTACATGTGCTTATCGATTTTAAAGATATTAATGAAGATGAAGATTTAGTTAAAAAGTCTTTAGATGGACCGCGCTTTGTATGGAATCTTAGACATAATGTAAATCTTAGAGATCATGATGTTGAAATGTATATGCAAGACAAAGATGAACCTCATATTGCTTCTGGTTTATATTCTTTGAAAGATGATAAGTGGATAACTGTACCATCTTATGACCCGCCTTCAATAGATACAAAAGATGTATTTAAAAAAGCTAAAGCTATTGAGACAGATATAGATATTTTAAAAGATAAAATATCAAAAGCAGATAGTGAAGAAGCTAGAAAGCTACATGAGAGGGCAAAAAAGTTAAAAGAAAAAATATCTAAAATGCGCAAGCGTGGGCTAGCGCGTGAAGGGGAATTCAGTGTTGAAAATTTAGCTTTTAAAGTGCTTCGTAATACCGAAGCTATTGGTGATCTAATAGATATAATTTCTACATCTTATGATAAAATTTATTCAGAAAAATTTATGACATTTTTTGAATATTTTCAAGGTAACTCAATTATGAATCCTCATATGCGTAGTGGTAAAAATATTAACAGGGTAGGAATAACAAAAAAGAACTTAAACACTTTACCAAAAAAGTATAAACATAAATGTCCACATGTAGATAATATTGTTAATGGGTCAGCTCACCAAATACAACTTATGGGTAGACCTTTATTAGATACTCTAGCAGCATATGAAGTAGATTACAAACCTGGTGTAACTAATAGCTTAGGAAACTCAGGTGTAGAAGTACAAATGTTTGAAGATAACGAAGGTTCACCTTGTGGAATGTTAAGAAAAAAGTAAAATGCCATCAACCCCTCCATGTAATCAAAATAGATTAAACTGCCTCCCAGAGGAAGTTTTAGCAGCGACTGCAATACCTTCATGTGGTCAGCTTGTTAATCCATTTAATTTACAAGCAGAGCAGTTAATTTTTGATCAAGCATATAATGACTTAATTAATAATTTTGGTATACCAGTTGATTATTATATTAATACTTTTAATCTATCTGCAGCTGATTTACTTTATGGAGAAGATTTTGGTAATGAAACCAACAGAAGGCAATATCAAGGACCTCTATCAGGTATGCAAATGTATGTTGAATTATCTGATGATGCAGTAAATCTTTCTAGATTTGGTTTTGATCCAGATGATGAATTTACTGCCTTTGTACATATAAGTAGTTTTCAATCTACAGCTTCAGCCTATTTTGATTATTCAGCTGTAGCACAAGCAATAGAACCAAAAGCAGGTGATGTAATTGATCTTAAAGTGTTAGGTTGCGATCGACCTAATCAAAGAGGTTCTGTTATGTTTCAAGTAACAGAAAGAATGGATCAAGACTTATCTACTTTAAACCCTATACTTGGTCACTACGTTTATAGACTTCGTGGTAAGAGGTTTAACTACTCATTTGAGTCAGGCTTATCTAGTGAGCCTGTTAATGAACAAATTTATGATAGTACAAAGAGTGGTATACTATCTACAACCTTCTTTAGTCAATCAGCATCAGAAGATAAGACGTATCCTAATGTGCATGATCCTTATGATATAAATGAAGTATCAAAAACTCAAGTTACTGATATGGATGTTAACGATACTGATATTTACGGGTCGTATTATTAAGCTTCAACTGCTTTAATAATAGTTTGAACATCATGTAGTTCATCTAAACTATCATACGGGCATTGATGTATTGTTCCTCCGAAATCATAATCGTAAAAATAAGAATCAACCGTACCGTTATCTTTAGCAACCTTTGTAAGGATATTTGTATGAATATCATACCCAAAAACTTTTGGTTGTGTATTAACCCAGCACACCACGGAAGGTAGTTTAAGAGCTGCAGCTGCATGTTGTAAAGAAGAATCAACAAAGATTCGTTTTTCAGCATGAGCAATCATTGCAAATAATGGCTTTTTACCAATCGTTTTGTCAAATCTATGACAGTTATTTAACTTAGGGTGAAATTCATAACATATATGAACAATGTTATATTTTTCTGCTAACCCATCAACCACTTCTTGTGCTTGAGCAGGGTGCATATCTCTTGTCCAAGAGTAAGGATGCTGTTGATGATCAGGGCCAGGTCCTCCAAATGGTTGGAATACTAGTAAAGGTTTTTGATCAACAGCAAACTGACTCATATATGCTCGTGCTTCTTCTATTTCTCTAAAATTAAAATTAAGGACAAGTTCTTCACTATTATATTTTATACCAACCATATCACACCATGTGTCAATTAAGTGTGTCTTTTTTGTAATATGGTTTGTCTGCTTATATGGGTCTTGAGCGAATACTTTTACATCTTTACCTTTGATAACATCTTGATAAAAATATGGTGTATTTCCTATTCTATAAAATCTAGCAATATCTTTATTTTTAACCCATACTTCAGGCCAAGCCGAAACAACAATAATCTTACGCTTTGGATTTGCTTTTTTATACGCATGCGTTACAGCAGTTGCGGCAACATTTTTTCCAATGCCTCCTTCAATGTGAAATACAGTAGTAGCCATACGTTATATATATGACCTTGTAAAAAAAGATCAATACTTATTATGGTCCAACAGAGATCTTTAAGTCAGTTCCGGAACGCCAGACAACACCCGCAACTTTTGGATCACTTGTTGGTATACCACAACCAGAGCAATCAGCACTAAGAAAGAGTCTATTAGTATGAAGCATATGACCAGAAACTGCAACAATATCAGAACCTAATATTGAAGAATGACAAAAACATGCTCGGCTCGCTCCGGATCCACCACCTGGTCGTGGAGATGATGCGGTACCAACGCCACCAATAGTATTACAAAGCCCACCGCCAATAAAACTAAAATTAGTACATATGCAACTTCGCTGACCACCAGCTATAGATGAAAAGCATCCACAGGAGTTTAACTGATTTGCATCTCCACCAATAACAACGCTATTTTTTGCACATGTGGTGTGATTACTACCACCACCTATTATACTCAGACAGCCTCCTTTTAAAATAGCATTACAAAAACCACCAACGAGTGCAGCTTGATCTGTCGTAGTACAGTTAGCAGTACCTCCACCTATAAATGCACAATTTCCTGCTGCAGATAAAGACTGACCACCTACAACTGTAGAGTAACAATTACGCGCTACGTTATTGCAACCTCCTACAATGTTTGAAAAACATCCATGAGCTCTATTATTCCTACCACCAACAACTACACTAGTTGATCCACATGCAGAGTTATTAGTACCGCCGCCTGCAAAAGCACTTGTTCCAACTACATTCGAAAAACCACCAACTACCACTCCATTTTTAGCGTCACCAGTAGTAGTATTTTTACTACCACCTACAATCACTGCTTGCCTACCACATGTAACAACATTTTCTTCCCCTCCGCCTATAAAGCTTGCTCGAGCACCACCTCCTGTTGCAGGTACATTATTTTTATTACCACCAACAATTGTTGAAAAAAGATCTGCTGCTGAAAGAGCAAAACCACCACCGATAAATACACACGACGCTGTAATGTGATTATGTTTACCACCTGCAACAGTTCCAGCATCACCTGTAACTTTATTGCCGTCACCACCCCCTATACTGCCATTAGTGCTTGTCACAGTATTAAAGCCACCTCCTACAATAATGCTACACGTTCCAGAGGAGCTATTACCCTCACCACCACCTACAAAAGATTTACCACCGCATGCACAGTTTCTTAAACCACCAACAACTGTATCATAACAACAAGTACTAGCCCCAATATTGCATTCCCCTCCTCCAACGAATCCAATATTCGCAGCTCTATTATTACTTCCTCCTGCAACAGTAGAAAAGCATCCGCAATCAGAAGCAATATTACTACAACCTCCACCAATAGTAGAATGGCGCCCACAAATGGAATTTGATTGCCCACCAGTAATAACGCTCTTAGCTCCATTAACATTATTACCAACACCACCGCCGATAAAACCGAGTGTAGATCCTACCGAATTAGTATGTCCTCCAACTACAGCACTACCTTCAGAGCCAGCTGTATTACACTGACCCCCTCCAATGAATGAACTTAAGCCAGTCGCACTACTCTTCATACCTCCAACAACAACTGAACCACAGTTACCTGAAGCTGTATTGCATTCACCACCACCAATAAATGAACTTAAACCTGATGCAGTATTTGCACCTCCACTGACAACAGCTGCATATTGTTGACTAGCGCAGTTATCAAAACCACCACCAACAAAAGCATAATCTGATCTTGCGCATGAACTAAGACCACCTACAGCTGTAGAAAAGTCCGCGTTTGCTTGATTATTCTTACCCCCACCTACAAAAGCTTGGTTGCCATTAGCTATATTATAAAAACCACCCGCTACAACATCTTGAGAGCCACTAGAACTATTCTTAAACCCTCCTCCTACTGTAGAACAAACACCACTAGCGCAATTTAGCCTACCGCCTAAAATACTCGCACTGGCGCCAGACGCATCATTAGCTTGACCACCACCGACAGTTGCACAGCCACCAGACCCGGCCTTGTTACTAAATCCACCACCTACAGTCGAGCATGCACCACATGCAAAGTTTGATCGACCTCCTCCAATATTAGTATTAGCTTGAGTAGCTGAGTTCTGTTGACCGCCGACAACAGAACAACCACCTGTTGCGCTGTTACCAGTTCCACCAACAACAGAGGCTAGAGTACCACTACTTACAATACTCTCACCAATAAACAATCTTCCTGTAGCACTTAAGTCTCCTACTGTTGATTGAGTTTTTTGAAAGAAATTATTACCCAGTGGAGAGGCTATAGGTCTATCGATTGGCTGACCTGCTGCTGTTTGGTAAGTTGCACCTGAAAGATAATTTGTAATTGAGCTCAGAGAAGCGCGTCGAGTTTGTGCGTCGTCGACTAATGCTACCTCTTCGGTTCCGGTATATGGTATAACGCCTTCATTGAGCTCAGTAATCTTTTTACCCATATGTATATTTATTTACTTCGGCGCTTTTAGCCTGCAACAAATAGCAATAACTATTGCAAAAATTCCAGAGAATAGTAAATGTTTCTTAAATCCATCAACCGTTGTGCAAAGGCTATTGAAGTCTGTAGCTTTATTTCCACTGACTTGAATAGCCTCTAACGAAAGCTTTAATTCTTCCGCGCAAGTATAGCCTCTTATAACAAAAGTTAAGATTATAGCAGATAGAATATATACTAGATACCTTGGTTTCATTTTTTAAGAATTTTTTCGGGACTATCAGCGAATTTTTTACCAAGTTTAACAATACCTGCTATTACTTCTGGGGAGATAACACCAATAATACCGTAGGTAACAGCTTTATAAAGAGACGAGATTTCTGTTTGCTCTAGTATAAACCATGCTATACCTGCTGAAAGACCAGCAGTAAATATCTTTTTAAGTTGTTGTCCCCAAGTATAATTATTTTCTCCAGATAGTAGACGAGCAAGCATCGCGCCAGCACCGATCAAAGGTACGACCCAGCCTCCTTGGAGGAACTCTTTTAGCAGGGATTTTTCAGGTTCCATTTTATATATTTATATTAAAATCTGCGTAGTTCTAGAGAGTTGTAAATTTATTATTGATTTATAATTATTCCGTATATAATATTAGATAGTGAAGATAAAGTTTGATGAAGCGTCTCAT
>TARA_R100001591_G_scaffold116700_1_pt1 | contig 54087 bp, 37 predicted proteins | sample TARA_R100001591 | Tara Oceans TARA_R100001591 (sample SAMEA2622725) | marine metagenome | biome: marine biome (ENVO:00000447); feature: surface water layer (ENVO:00002042); material: "saline water (ENVO:00002010), including plankton (ENVO:xxxxxxxx)" | depth 5 m
GATATCTAAGGAAGTTTTCGCTATTACTTTGCGTCCAAAGAGGCGTCAAGCTATTTGCCCCGAAACCATCCCTGACCTCAAGTAAAGTCACAGCATCGGGAGCAGGAATTTCAACTGCGGAAGAGCTGAATACCACAGACTCAAGTTCATCAACAGAGGCGGTAACTTCGTATTCGCCTAATTTGTCTCCGAGTGTAAGTATAACTCTGGCTTGCCCTTCTGAATTTGTAGTTACAGAGTTCGCGCTTAGTCCCCAGCTCATTGCTGCTTCGGGAAGCTTAGTTACGGCAAAATTTACTGATATACCTTCTACAGGGGTTTCATTTTCATCCACTACTTGCACCATTAGTGGTTGAGCCAGTGCTTTTTCAGGATTTCCGATCTGTTCATCTCCGGAAACTTTTAATAATGCACTTGGGATCAACGGCTCTACTTCCTCAAATTGATTTGAGCCACTAGGTTGGTACTTATATGTGAATGAAAAGCTGGCACCAAATGCCTCGGGTACTTCTGTGATTTCCATGGCTGCATAATGTCCTTCACTGGTATAAACTCCCCAAAGCTGACCAGCTGATATTGGCTGTCCACCTGTACCGTTTGAGAAGTCCCAAGTAGTTCCGATCCAAGGTTCTTCGTTTGTCCAAGATGGAATTTCTGAAACACTTTCTAGATTTTCTCCAGAAAGAAGAATGACCCGGTTTCCAGAAATAGATGGAGCTCCTTCTCTCCCAAAGTTTACACCTTCATTACTTGTGCCTCTGAAATCCGCAACAAATCCACCATTTTCTTCTTGGTTTGATACCGATTGAGTAGAGAAGTCGAAAAACTGCCACGCTCCTTCATCCTTGATAATAGTTGCGGTTCCCATTACTACATCACCCACAACTGCAGGAGTTGCACTAACTGGTCCCGCTCCAAGCTCACTTTCATTCCCAAATGCATCTACACTGAATACATGGTAAAAATAGGTCTCCCCCGGGGTTACATTATCGTCTGTTGACACATTACCGGAAATGGTCGCTAACAATGATGCACTCGCAGGATTATCATCATTCAACGCTCTGTAAATGTTGTATTCTTTAGCTCCCTCAGCAACATCCCACATCAAATCTATTACTCCTGATTGGGCATTAGCAGTAAAGTTCATTGGCGCTTTTACCGGCTCTCCTGAAATTGTAAATATAACTGAGTCAACGGCAGGATAATTTACCAGATATGCTTTGATCAGATAATCTCCTTGTTTGTCGCCTAATGAATAATCCATGTATGCACGATTATTAAATGTTGTTGCCTGATTTACATTTATTCCATCCGGTGTAAAAAAACTGCCTGAAACTGCTCCATCTGGAATAGTCTTTTCTTCGAATGTTACCGTGATGCCATTCATTGGTTCACCAATATCATCGATCACAACAACCTCTAAAGAAGTTGCTATGGTATCTCCCAACACCGTTACCTGATTTTGTCCACCCGTGATCACAAGTGTAGTTGGCTGTGGCCCGGTCACTGTTTCTTCTGCGGTTATTGTAAATTCCACAAACTTGGTATCATCTGAAGCTAAAGATGCTTTTATAGTATAAATACCTTCTTTGTCCCCTACAGTAACAGTTGCTTCTGCTAAACCTGAAGCATCGCTCACATCAGACGGAGTAACTGTTCCCTCCTCATTTACTCCTATCGGATCGTTAGTAATTTCAAAATTAACGGTCTCACCACTTACAACTTCTCCATCCTGATCAGTGATCAATACTACAATAGGATTTGAAGGTTGTGAACTTAGATCGGCTGTTTGATTATTCCCACTTTCAATTGCGATCGACAGAACGGGATCAGGTTCATTAGAACCGGTTTCCTCAAAAAACCTGCTCCCATCCGGCTGATATTTGTATTTAAAATCGAATGAGCTACCGAAATTCCCACCCGGTAATGCAGTAATTTCAATTGCAGCGTATTTTCCTTCTCTGGTATAAATCCCCCAAAGTTGACCTACAGAAATAGGCTGACCTCCTGTTCCATCTGAAAAGTCGTATGAGACACTTACCCAAGGTGCTGCATCGGTTCTAGCAGGAACTGATTTGAGTGTATCTAAATTTCCAGTTCCAATTAACAAAAACCTTCTGCCTGTGGATGAAAGCGAGGTACTTCCCTCATTTCCAAAGTTGACCCCCTCGTTATTTACGAATACAAAATCAGGCAAATAATCGCCGGCATCTTCAAGCTCACCTGAAATCTCTCCCGACAGATCAAATCCATTTCCAGAATTACTGGTTGCTGAACCAACTAATTGTGCAGATGAATTCAAATTTGTTTCATCTAAAGTGGTACCACCTTCGCTCATATACTTATACTTAAATACGAAGCTGTTACCAAAATTTCCGTCAGGCAAAGCGTCTATTTGCATTACCGCGTATAATCCTTCACTTGTATAAACCACCCAAAGTTGCCCCTGTGAAATTGGCTGGCCTTGGGTACCATTTGTAAAGTCCCAACTTGTATCAATCCAAGGAGCGGCATCTGTCCAGGTTGGCACTGTTGTTACGGTATCAATATTTCCGGTTCCCAAAAGCAATACTCTTTTCCCCGGAATTAATGATGAGAATTCTTTTCCAAAATTCACCCCTTCGTTACTACTGCCCCAAAAATCGGGCGTATATGTTGCGGTGTCTTCTATAGAAAAAGCTTTTTGGCTAGTAAAATCATAATACTGCCAGGTTCCCGAAATTTTGCTAAGTGTATCTGCCCCGGCTACAACCTGAGCTTTTAACTCTGTATGTGTGATCGCCGAAAGCAGCAATAAACCTGTGATTAAAAGTATATTCTTCTTGAGTTTTCTGTAGTAATGCTTCATAACAGTTTGTTTTAATTTAATAGTCACTCCTCCCTATTTAGGGTGCCACAATTAACCGTACATGTCATTTACAATACATACCCTATTCAGGGTATTTTGGGTTTTGCGTAATCTGATTATACCCTGAGTCGAGTATTTCACTACTTCTATCCGGAAGGCATATTTCCAGAGTTAATTTAAACTAATACTGCGTGTTATTGGGATTTACACTACATGCGGGTACAACTCAGGAGCAAATTAAAATGAAAACTCTATTTAAAATACTAGGATGTATTCTATTTCTTGGAATATCGTCCACTTCCGGTTTAGCTCAGGATGCAGGCGAGCTATACGATAATGGAAAATACAACCAAGCTGCAGCTAAATACCAACAGTCGGCGAAAAGCAATCCCGAATTATATTTATGGGCTGCTAAAAGCTATACTGCCATTAAAGATTGGGAAAAGGCTATATCAATGTACGAATCCTATCGTGATAATTATTCAAAAGCCAATAAAGCCGATGTAAACGCCATAATTAATTTATTAAAAGCTCCAGAACAAGAGCTTTTTATTGAGAATCTGGGTCCAAATATTAACACTGACAAAGGTGAATATTTGGCTCGTATTTCAGCTGATGGAAACAGATTGTACTTTAATTCATCAGACCAACCTACCGGACTTGGAGGTGAAGATGTTTGGTATTCTACCAAAAATAATAATGGCACATGGAGCAAACCAAACAATATGGGATCTGTAATTAATACAGAAACTCATGAAGGTATTCTTTCACTTTCATCGGACGGAAACACTGCAGTAGTATTTGGTAATTATGAAGGTAAATTTGGTGGTGGCGATTTCTTTTACAGCGCAAAAGTTGGCGATAAATGGACAACACCTTGTAATATGGGCGGTGATGTTAATTCCAAGAATTGGGATTCAATGGCGAACCTATCCCCGGATGGTAAAACACTTATTTTTGTCGGGTATAAAGACCGCAAAACCAGTGAAGAAGCAGATTATAAAACAGATATTTTTATCACTCATTTGGAAAATGGAAGATGGACAACACCAAAACCCATCTCTTCTGTTATAAATACACCGGAATCTGAAGTTTGGCCTTATCTAACCTCGGACGGAAGAACACTTTATTTCTCAACTAACGGACTACCCGGCCTTGGTGGTTATGACTTGTTTGTAACCCGTAGAATTGGTGATGGTTGGGATAACTGGACAACTCCGGTAAACCTTGGAAAATCCATTAACACTGTTCTTGATGACAGAGACTTAACCGTACCTGCTTCAGGAACCGTAGCTTATTTTAATCGTGAAACAACAGGTGAAGGAGATGGTTTTGGCGGACAGGATATTTTCAGAATGATACTTCCTCCTGAAATGAGACCCGATCCTGTGGTTACCATTTACGGAAATATTACAAACCAAGATGACAGCTTGATCGCGGCAACACTATTTTGGAGTGATTTTGATACAGGTGAACAGCTCGGGTACTCTACCAGTAATGCTCAAACAGGAGACTATCTGATTACCTTACCTTTTGGCAGAAGATATCTGATTACTGCAAATCAACGTGGATATTTATTCCAATCTGAAATGCTGGATCTTAAAACGATAGTTGAAGACTCTACAGCTTTTTCTGAAAAGTTAGGTTCTGAACTCTTTAGAATGAAAAATGCACTTGCCAGAATTCAGGACAGTAAAGATGAGTATGATATCCTACTTGCAAGTGGTTCTTCAGACTTAGAAAATCAATTTGATGAACTTTCTGACTTGAATAAGCAAATGAGCAAAGCACAAGCTGACTTGAATGACGCTGTTCGAAGAGCCAGGATTAGCTGGTTGGAGGATAACTCCGGTTATCAGGAAGTCCGGAAAGACATTTCATTAACCGAAGCGAACGAAGGAGCCAGAATTGTTCTGGAAAATATTTATTTCGATACAGGAAGTGCCAACTTAACAGATGAGAGTCAACAAGAGTTAGACAGACTCTATGATATCATGTCTAAATCAACTTTGGTTATTGAAATTGGTGGATATACTGATAATGTAGGATCTGATGAAAGCAATATGGAGTTAAGTCAGGCTAGAGCCGAGTCGGTTGTTAATTATGTAGTTGAAAAAGGCATCGCCGGTAATAGAATCTCTGCTCAAGGCTATGGAGAAAATGACCCGCGTGCTACTAATGAAACTGCTGAAGGTCGACAAGAAAATCGCCGCGTAGAAGTAAAAGTACTAAGTAGCGGAAATCAGGAAGGAACCGGAGGGTTGCTAGCTGAACAAGCTCAGGAAGAAGCAACTTCCGAAAACCTGTACGAACTTTATCGCCAGGCTGCACTTGCAGGTGGTATTCCAAAAGGAGCTGTTTGTTATGAAACGGCAAATAATAACATAATTACAACAGCTGTAAGCAGAGACGATAATAGAAGGGAAAGAAGAAATATTGTCACTTCTTCTTCGTCTTCATCTGCTGCTGATAATGCATTTACTGGTAGTAGCATTGGCTTTATTACCCATTCCGGTAAAGGAGCTCATGGCTATCCTGAAGTTAGTGGAGCCGGTGTAGCTTTCTTTAATGGCGATGAAAACGGAGAAAGAAATTTTTGGGGATACTTCCTTGGTGGTGCCATTGGTGGAGGAATAGAATGGAATAAGTATAAAGACTTATCTGAACTAACCAGCCTGCCTCTTTCTTTTGATTATGGGTTAAGTGCATATCTTGTTTTTAACAAGGAAGAAAACACCATTGACACCGGAGGCGGTAATACAGCTACTCAAACCATTTACAGATCGGGTATTGGTGTCCCTTTGATGGCCAGAGTCAGATACAACCTTGTAGTTTCTGATATCAAAATATCTCCTTATGCTTCTTACAACTATAACCTTTTTAGTCTATTGGACATTGAACCTAATACTGAAACGGATGGTAACGGAAACATTACAACAGGTATGGCTGAAGCGCAAAATTGGCTGGAACTGGGAGCCCGTGCTCGTTTCAAGTTCATAACAGGAGGTCTTTCTTTACAAAACAGTGATGCCGGAACAGGAATCATGCTTAGAGCAGGGTTAGCATTCTAAACTCAAAAACTAAAGTGACCTTTTGGTCACTCCTGAATAGGTCACAGATTAGTAGTCTGTGGCCTTTTTTATTGTTCTTATTAGAAAACTATCATAACCATAATAAGTTCAAAATTTGAATCCAATATTATGCATTAATTTTGATAGTGAGACTCAATGTTCTCTTCCCTTTCAACACCTAGGAACCATTTGGGTCTCTCTTAAGACAAGTCCCATGTTAGGCACTATCATATGTTAAAATTTTGATACAATGAATTTACCCTTAGATGATTCAATCTATTTGCTAAAAAAGTACACGCTTTAACTCATATTTAATTATGATCTTAACGTGCTTTTAATACCAATTATATAAGTACTAGAGTTATGGAATCAAACCCTTAGAAATGGCGAATCGAACGGCTGAAGCTCTTGAATGAACGTGTAACTTCTTATATATATTTTTGATGTGTGTTCGAACAGTATGATGACTTATAAATAATTTTTCACCAATTTGAGGTTCTGTTAAGTCCTCTACAATCCCCTTAAGAATATCTATCTCTCTGTCTGTTAAAGAAAAATCTTCCTGAGTCTCTTTTGCCTTTTCCTCTTTGGTTTTACGAGAGTTTTTCACATAGTTCATCAACTTTGAAGCTATAAGAGGAGACAGTGCAGCTTTACCATCTGAAAGTTCATGAATAGCATCTACATATTTTTGAATAGGGTCATCTTTCAATAGATAGCCCGAAGCTCCCGCTTGAATAGATTGAAAGATCTTCTCATCATTTTCGAATACTGTCTGTATGAGTATATCTATTTCAGGGTTTTTACTTTTTATAATTCCAGTTAACTCAATTCCTGATTTACCGGGCATTTCAATATCCATCAAAATTACTTCCGGAAGATTCTTTAGCTCACATTTTTCAAGACAATGAATGGCTTGATCAGCATTATTTGCCGAAAATATTATTTCAATATCATCAAAAAAAGAAAGTCTTTGTATAAGACGATCGATGATCTTCTGCTGGTCTTCAACTATGGCTATTTTTATACTCATATTTTAAGAAACTAAAAACCAACAGAAAACAGAATACCCTTATCAGGGTATTTTCACTTCAAAGTTTAAATGAATTTCAACACCTATTCCTTCATCGGAAGTTATTTGAAATCCGCCACCCATCTCCATGGCTCGGTAAGCCATATTTTTTAATCCATTTCCTTTATCTACCTCTTCATCAACCACCATACCATTACCATTATCTGATATTTTGATCTCTAAGCTTTGCTTTTTTTGGGAGCACTCAATTTCAAATAATGTAGCATTGGAATATTTACGAGAGTTGTTCAAAGCTTCCTGAATTATTCTACTCAAATTCATGGATTGCCCAGGTTCAAGTATGCTGTTATTGTCAACGGTGGAATTTAAGCGCACTTCCATTCCATTTAGGTATTTCTTTTGACGCTTTAAATACCCATTTAAGTGATCTAAAAATATTCCGAATTCTACTTTTTCTTTATCTAACAACCAGATAGTTTCGCGTAAATCTGTCATTGCACCACGAGCATCGATGTCCAAATTTTCCAATAAAGAAAGCGCCTTATCTTGTTGGTTCTTTTTTACATGAAGGTTACTTACTTCAATTCCGGTTATCAGATTAGTGATCTGTGAACCAACATTATCGTGTAACTCTCTGGATATTCTTTCTCTTTCTTTCTGTATTTTTTGTTGAGTTTCCAGCTCCCTGTTTAAGGCTCTCAATTTCATATTTGAACGAATTTGAACACCTCCTGCGCCTATAGCAATAAAGCCCAACAAGCCCAACGACATAAACCACCAGGTTTTGTAAAAAGGAGGCAGAACTGTAAAACTTATACTCGCTGTTCGATCACTCCATTGTCCATCGGGACCAATTGCCGAAACTATAAATGTATAATCTCCATCCGGTAAATAATCATAGTAAGTAGTTTTTCGATCTTCTACGTTTACCCAATTTTCATCAATACCAACTAATTGTACTCTGAAATCAGTTTTATTGGGAGCTAAAAAATTAATTGCTGAGTATGAAATAGCAAGCTTTTTATCATCTGGTTTTAATTTAAAAGAGCTTTGTGTTTCAATGATCTTTTCGTCAATTATAATTTCATCTATGTAGGGTTGAAATGTAGATACATCAAAATTAGTTTTTTCAGGGTTTACTGCCGACACTCCGTCAATAGATGCAAATAAAAGAGTACCATCTTCTAGTTTTTCTACAGTAGAATTATTCGCAGCCTGAAGGTTGTCAGATATGAGCCCGTCTTCCTTATTAAAATAATGATAAGGTAAGATGGATAAGCTTCCATTTTGATATTGGTTTAGATCGGATAAAGATACTTTTGTAATGCCATTTCCGGTTGCAAGCCACATAGTATTTGAATTATCCTCCATAATTCCTGCATAGTTAGCGGATGGCAAACCATCTTTTGGACTAAAAGTAAATAAACTATCTCCTACTACTTTGCTTAAACCGTAATTGAATGTTCCTATCCAAATATCGTTATTTGAGTCTTCGTAAATACTCAAAACTTGATCCGACCTAAGGCCTTTTCCGGTATCAAATATTGTTGATATTCCGTCTTTAAATCGAACAGCTCCACCTCCATAAGAGCCATACCAAATACTCCCATCACTTGCAGTAACTAGCGTTATACAAAATGGGTTTGGAATTTCTTCAGCGGTTGAATACGTGCGAATCAACTTGTTCTCTGAGTCAAATACGCTTATTCCCTTGTTGCTTCCAACCCAAAGATTTCCACTTTTATCAAATGTTAGCCCTCTCACGTAATCATCCAAAAGTCCATTTTGGGTGGTGAATTTTTTAACAAAACTGTTTCCTACTATTTTAAACACTCCTGAACCCTGAGTTCCCACCCATAAGTTACCATCACTATCCAATGTACCCGATTGTGCGTACCCGTTTGTTTCTTTCGGTGGGTTTTCTAACGTTGACCAGTTTCCATTCTCATAAACCCTATATCCTTTTCCATAGGTGCCTAACCATATTCTTCCCTTACCATCTTGATTTAATGTGACTGCTTCCTCTTCAAAAGCATCTTTCCCATTTAAAGAAAGTGTTTGGAAGAATTTTGGTACTAAAACTGATAACCCATCTTCTGTTCCTATTAATATTAATCCATCTGAATTAATTTCAATAGTATTTATTTCATTAGAAATTAATCCCTCACTCTTTGAAATAGTTTCTTTTACTTCCTTATTGAATCGTATAACTCCACCACCTAAAGTTCCAATAAAAACATCACCATTTATACCTTCTTCTATATCTTGAACTAAAAGATTTGATAACCCCTCTTTTGAATGTAAATATTTCGTCGGTTTTTGATCTTTAAAAATCACAATTCCCTCTTTGTCAGTTCCAACCCAGACTTCTCCGTTTTCCAAGGCCTTAATTGTCCGAACTCTATTATCCGGTAAGCCATTCTCTGTAGTAAAGTTTTTGAATATCCCTTCGTGTAAAACAGATACACCGGTATTGGTTCCAATCCACAACCTGCCAACTTTATCCCTTTCCAATGTCCAAATCTCTTCTCCGACTAATCCATTTTCGGTAGTATAGGTTTGGTATACAGAATCCTGATAAAATACTTTTAGTCCGTTTCCGTAAGTTCCAACGAATACTGAATCATTCTCCCCGACCAGTACCGCTTTTGTCAGTTCTCCGGTTTGGCTGACATAAGATTTTAAAGAATCGCCATTAAACTTATATAACCCTGCTCCGATGGAAGGAATCCAACTATTTCCTTGTGAGTCTTCATCCATATCATACAAAGTCCCACCTTCACTTCCTTTATCAAAATCTTTGAAAGCCAGTCCGTCAAACCTTAATAATTCGCTATTGCTAACAATCCAATAAAAACCCTTTTTATCTTTCTGTATTTTATAAACCTGCTGCGAAAAAATACCATCATCAACACCATAATTTCTTATGGAATACTTACTCCAAAATGATTCCTGAATTAACTTAGTTTGCCCCAAACTTGGAAAAGCAATAACCATAAACACACTTAGTGCGAGTAGCTTCTTATACCCCTTCATAATCCCCGTAATTTTTTAACAGCACAAAAAAACGAAAAAGGTTCCGAAATTCAAAAGTATTAAGGTAGTTTTTCTAATTTCGGCTGCAGTTTCAGTGAAATTGTTGTCCCTTTTTCAACATTTGACTCTATATTAAAATCGGCAAAAATTTCTTTACTTCGGTATTCCATATTCTTCAAACCATTTCCCTTTTCGAGCTCTTGGGACACATTCATACCCTTACCGTTGTCGGCAATAATTACATGTAAAGAGTTCTCGTCCATGAATATTGATATTTCTATTATGCTGGCCTCAGCATATTTTCTGGCATTATTTAAAGCTTCCTGAATAATTCTTATCAGGTTTAATGATTGAGAAGGAGCTAACGCAAAATTATTTTCTACTGCTACTTCTAGTAGTACATTAACTCCAAAAAAATATCTTTTCTGTCTTCTTATATACGTTCTTAAATGTTTTTCAAAATCAAAAAAAGACACTTCTTCTTTATCCAACAGCCAAATGGTTTCTCGAAGGTCGTTCATAGTATTTCGGGCGTCCTCATCAAGGTTCTTCAAGATCTCTCCTGCTTTTTGATCTTGTCCTTTAGCAATATGAATATTACTTATTTCAATACCTGTAATCAGATTGGTAATTTGTGAACCTACATTGTCATGTAAGTCTCTGGAAATTCTTTCTTTTTCTTTATGAAACTTTTGTTGATAAGCTAATTCCCTGTTTAGTTTCCTCACTTTTATATTAGACTTGATTTGAACTCCACCTGCGCCAATAGCTATGAAGCCAAGCAAGCCCAGCGACATAAACCACCAAGTTTTATAAAAAGGAGGAAGAACAGTAAAAGAAATTGAAGCTGTTTTATCACTCCATTGTCCGTCGGGACCAATAGCCGATACATGAAAACTATATTTACCATCCGGCAGATAATCGTAAAATGCAGATGTTCTTTCTCCTACATAAATCCATTCGTCATCAATACCTTCGAGCCTGATTCTGAACTTTGTTTTTTTGGGGGACTTAATGTTGAGTGCCGAGAAGGAAATTTCAATTTTTTTATCTTTTGGCGTCAATTCTCTTGAAGACACTAATGACAACTTTTGCTCATCAACTATAAATTCATTGATATATGGGAAAAATGATTCCGTACTAATTGATACTTCTTCAGGATTTAACACAATTGTGCCTTGTGAAGAGGCAAATAAAATTTCTCCGGTATGTATTCTGCTTAAAGGAGCGTTAGTTCCTGATTCAAGTATTTCGGTTGGCATTCCATCTTCTGAAGTATATTGAACATAATTTATCCTATCAATTTCTCCTCTCCTAAGCCTAATAAAATCTTCAATATCTATCCTGAAAATTCCTATTTCAGAACTAGCCCAGATATTTCCTTTATCGTCCTCAGTAATACCAAACAGTGTGGTATTTGGAATTCCTGCATCAGTTCCATAATAATCCACATCAGTACCGTTAAAAACCGATAGTATACCCGGATTACCGGTTACTAATACATCTCCATTTGAATGTTCGAAAATTGAATAAATTGATGATCCAAAAACACCGCTAGATGAATCAAAGACTGTAATTTCATCCTCATATATCCGAGCTAGACCTCCTCCATACGATCCATACCAAATACTACCATCAGAAGAACTACTTATAGTTAAACAAAAATTATTGGGTAAACCATCTTCTGTGGTATAAGATTTAATTATTCTTAAATCCTTATCAATAACATTAATTCCCTTATTGGTTCCAACCCAAAGTAGCCCATCTCGATCAATAGTTAATCCATTTGAAAAATCATTCAACAACCCATCCTTTTCGTTTATATGAGCTTCAATTTGTTGATTTTTAATTTTAATAATCCCCGAACCCTGAGTTGAGAACCAAACACCTCCATTTGGATCTTTAGTAGCTCCATTCGGATAACCATTGGTAAGTACAGGAGGATCTTCCAGTTTATTCCACTTGTCCTTTAAAAAATATCTGAAACCCCTACGCTCAAGTCCAATCCAAATGGTATTATTATTTTCTTCAACAACAGAAATTGAAGGATTACTATCAATGCCCGGCGTATTCTTATCAATTGTATTTATTAGTTTTTTTGTAAGAATAGATAACCCCATTTCAGATCCAACATATCCGGTGCCGTCTTTAGAAAATCCTATGTACGTTAAAAAATTTGACGGCAGACCTTCATTTTCAGTAATTGCCTCTATTTTACCATCCTTGAAAACATCAAGGCCATCTCCATGATGAGCAATCCATATCGTGCTGTCAATAGGGTTTTGTCCAAAAAACTGAATGAATTCACCATTTAATCCGTCCTCTTTATTATAAAATTTGTATGGTTTCATTTCTCTGAATATGGCAATCCCTCCTCCGTCCATACCAACCCAAACATCACCATTCATCATTTCCGTTAAACCTCTGATTTTATTATGAGGCAAACCATTTTCTGATGTGAAATTTGTAAATTTTCCGTTTTCGAAAATACTTAATCCATTGTCGGTTCCAATCCAAATACGTCCCTGCCGGTCATTAATAATTCTCCAAATAGTATTCGCCACCAACCCATCTTCTTCATTGTATTTTGAAATTACTTTTTTGCCGTCAAACTCTATTAAACCTGTGCCATACATCCCAATGAAAATGCTTCCACCTTTATTGATAGTTAAAGTTTTGGCAAGCCCCTCACTGCTTTTGAGTTCATCTTTAAAAGCGATAAACCTTTCTCCATCAAACTTGTGAACTCCTGTATTAATTGAAGGAATCCATAAATTGCCATCTTTATCTTTATGCGCCTCATATAAAAATCCGCCGGTATACCCTGTACTATATGTTTTTATACTTAATCCATCATATCGAACTAGACCATTCGAACTTACAATCCAAATAAATCCAAGAGAATCTTCATAGCTATAAAAAACAGGTTCACTGGGTAAGCCGTCTTCCATGCCTATATTTCTTATTGAATAGGAATCCCAGTAAGAGTTAGGAGTATATATGGATTGGGATTGGGAGTAAGAAGTAGCAGAAGTAAATACTATTATTGCAAGTAAGCCTAGTTTACAGAAAGAACTTTTATAGCAGATCAATTTCGAAAGTTTAATTTGACCTGTTATGTTTGCAAAATAGCTATATAACCCAATTCTGTTATTTAATTTCACCCCCATCATAAACCCTCGTTTTTTAAATCAGCACAAAAAACAAAAAAGGTTCCGTAATTCAAAAGAAGTAAGCTTAAACTTTTTTTTGCAACAATTACATCTTAAGCTTCAACCGCCTTACTGAGTCTCTCAAACTCCTGCTTCAAAAACCGTCCGGTATGTGATTTTTCAACTTTAGCTATTTTATCCGGAGTTCCTTCCGCGATAATTTCTCCACCGCTTTTTCCGCCTTCCGGACCAAGATCAATAATCCAATCTGCTGCTTTAATAAGATCAAGATTATGCTCTATCACCATTACGGTATTTCCTTTGTCTACTAACTTCTGGATAACATTCACTAACATTCGAACATCCTGAAAATGTAATCCTGTAGTTGGCTCATCCATCACATAAAGGGTATCTCCGGTTCCGATCTTGGAAAGTTCTCGAGCCAATTTAATTCGCTGCGCTTCTCCACCGGAAAGTGTGGTACTGGATTGACCAAGTGTTAGATAACCCAACCCAACCGATGTAAGTGTTTTCAAAATTCTACTGATCGCCGGTTGTGCATCAAAAAATTCAGCCGACTCAGAAATTGGCATCTTCAACACATCAGAAATACTTTTGCCTTTGTAAAAGATCTCCAGCGTTTCGCGATTATATCGTTTCCCATTGCAGGTTTCGCAAGTCACATACACATCAGGAAGGAAGTTCATTTCGATCTTACGGACTCCATCTCCCTGACAAGTTTCACATCTTCCACCTTTTACGTTGAAGGAAAATCTACCCTGATCGTATCCTCGAATCTTAGATTCCGGAAGTTCAGCATACAATCTTCTGATATGATCGAACACTTTTGTATATGTCCCCGGATTTGATCTTGGAGTCCTCCCGATCGGACTTTGATCTATAGAAATGATCTTGTCAATATTATCCAAACCATCCACAGTATCGTATGGAAGAGGAACACTTTTGGATTTATAGAAATGATTTGAAAGAATCGGTACCAACGTTTGATTGATCAATGAACTCTTCCCGCTACCACTTACTCCGGTTACGGCAATAAATTTTCCAAGAGGCACATTCAGATCAACATTCTGCAGATTGTGTCCCCGAGCATTTTTTATGGTGATCTTTTTCTTATTGCCTTTTCGATACTTTTCCGGAAGTTCAATGATCTCTTCATCACGGAGGAACTTAGCCGTCATTGAATCTTTGGCCAACTCATTCGGTGTTCCCGCAGAAACAATATGTCCGCCATTTACACCTGCTCCCGGTCCCATATCAACTACAAAGTCGGCATGTTCTATAGTTTCTCTATCGTGCTCAACAACAAGAACGCTGTTTCCAAGATCACGGAGCATTTCCAAAGATCTAATCAGCTTTATATTGTCTCTCTGATGTAATCCTATACTTGGTTCGTCTAAGATGTAGAGAACTCCAACGAGCTGAGTTCCGATCTGTGTTGCCAATCGGATACGTTGTGCTTCTCCACCACTCAGCGTTTGTGCTTCCCTATCCAGATTCAAGTAATCCAATCCCACATTGAGCAGAAAATCCAGTCGGTCTCTGATTTCTTTTAGTACCTGACTTCCAATTAATTGCTGTCGCTCGCTAAGTTTGATTCCATAAAGCGTGTCCCGAATTCCGTCAATATCCATTTGCACCAGATCATGAATATTGTAGCCATCAATTTTGTACGAAAGTGCTTCCTGATTTAATCTTCCACCTCCACACTTTGGGCAAGTAATCTTACTCATGTATGCCTTCGCTTTATCTCTCTGCTTCGGAGATTTGCTGTTTTCATACTGATCAATGATCATTTTTCGTAGCCCTTCAAACTTATGTTTGTAGGTTACATTGCTGTCTTTGAAATCATAGCTTACCGAATATTTATGAGTTCCACCTCCATTCAGAAGCAAATCTAAATCTTCTTCAGAATACTTTTTAAACGGAGTTTCAAAATCTTTACCAATGCTTTCCAGTACAGCTTTCAACTGTTTGAATACAAATACATCTCTGGGAATTCCTAAAAATCTAAGCCCGCCTTCTGCAATAGATTGATCTTTGTTTGGAACCAACAGCTCCCAACTAACATCATAGGTACTTCCTAATCCATCGCATTTCGGACATGCACCATAAGGAGAATTAAAAGAAAAAAGATTTGGAGCAGGATCTTCATATGCAATTCCACTTTCAGCATCGAACAGCTTCTGAGAGAAAAGACGATCCTCAAATTCATCGCCTTTTTTTGTAGCAAGAATCACATTTCCGTCTGCCATTTCGAGTGCAAGACGTATACTTTCTGATATTCTTTTTTCACTCTTAGCGCTTATCACAAACCGGTCTACAACTACTTCAATGTTATGAGTTTTATACCGATCAAGCTTCATTCCTTTTTCAAGCTCAACCAATTCTCCATCAACGCGAGCAGTTAAAAATCCTTGTTTTATGGTTTGCTCAAATAATTCTCTGTAATGTCCTTTTCTTCCACGAACAACAGGAGCTAAACAATAAACTTTACTTCCTTCCGGCATATCCATTACTGCAGCCACCACTTGATCTGCGGATTGTTTTTCCATCTTATTACCGGAAATGTACGAATATGGAATTCCTACTCTGGCGTACAATAATCTCAAAAAATCGTAGATCTCTGTAACAGTACCTACAGTAGAGCGAGGATTTCGATTGGTGGTTTTTTGATCAATAGAAATTACCGGAGAAAGGCCGTCTATAAAATCAACTTCTGGACGTTCCATCATTCCCAAAAACTGACGAGCATAAGCTGAAAGTGATTCCAAAAATCTGCGTTGCCCTTCTGCATAGATCGTATCAAAAGCCAGAGAAGATTTCCCCGAACCGGACAAACCGGTAATCACTACAAACTGATCTCTGGGTATATCGATATCAAAATTTTTAAGATTGTGCTCTCGAGCCCCTCTAACTATAATATTTTGTTGCAAGTTTCTCTACTTTTTAGAATTAAAACCAACTTGAAGTATACGAAACAGATTGCAGAGAACCTTCATTCAATTTTTTAGAAGGTTTGTTTACATTTGTATTTTATGGCCTAAAGTTCTGTATTCCCGAATAAATATTCTATTCGGTGTAAACCCCTCTTGATCTTCTGAATACTCAGGCTTTATCCGCTTAAGGTTATACATAGGTACTGAACCCATATTTTTGACTTCTATATCCCCTCGGTTCTCGCAAATAAAAAATTCTTTTACTTCGTTGTATGTGCTTTCAGAAATATTGATGTATTCCTGATTAGCATTCTGTTCCATTCTTGAAGCAAGGTTTACAGCATTTCCCCAAATATCGTAAGCAAAGCGTTTCTTACCAATAACACCTACTACTGCTGAACCTGTATGAATTCCTATTCTCAGTGGGAAAACCGGAATTGAGTCATCTTTATCGTTATTAAACTGATTCGTAAATTTCTTCATTTTCAATGCTGTAAGTACAGTATCAATAGCATGTGTATTATTAACTTCCGGAAGCCCGCCAACTGCCATGTAACTGTCACCTATTGTCTTGATTTTTATCAACTCGTTCTCTTCTGCAAACTCATCGTATTTATCAAAATAGTATGATAGGCTTCTGATCAATTCTTCGGGGCTCAAATTTGGGACAACTTTACTAAACCCATCAAAATCGGTGAACATGATGGAAACATTCTCAAAACGCTCCGGAGTTACAGTTCCATAAGCAAGTAAGCTTTCCGCTATTTTATCCGGGAAAATATTCTGTAACAGGTCAAGATGTTCATTTTTGGATAATTCTAATTCCCGATTAATCACCTTCATTTTTTGCTTTACCGTTTCAAGCTCTACATTCTGAGCAAGGGTATTTTTATATGTGGAAACCAACAGGTTTACCAAATGTTCAACATCTGCTTTTATCTCATACTCTTTACCTTCAACTTCCACTTTTACACTTTCTCTCTCACTTATTTTTGAAAGTGGTCTTTTAAGTAGTTCATCTACTTTTTTGAATAATGTGTGATCATCATATGGCTTAGTTAGGTAGTTATCCGCGCCTGCTGAAATCCCTTTCATCAATGAGTCTGATGTTACTAAAGATGTAACCAGTATTACAGGAATATTGCTATATTTTTCGTTTTCTTTAACACTCGAACATAATTGATATCCATTCATAACCGGCATTTCAACGTCTGTAATTATCAAATCCGGATGTTCTATCTCTACTATTTCAAACGCATCTTCTCCATTTTGTGCCGTTAGCACTTCAAATCCTCTGTGAATAAGCTTATGTTTTATCAGCGTTACTAGTGCAGGATGATCATCTACTACCAGCACTTTATATTTAGTCTCTATCATTAAAATCGACCCTTATTAAACTAATTTTTTAGAATATAGAGAAAATTTTTTTCCATATTTGTTAGGGATTATTTAGAAAGCATTAGCTTAAAATTTCTTATACCTTTCATGGATAATAAAATTCATCATGGAAAAAACGATCGAAAATACTTGGTCTCCTACTTCTTGGCAGGAGAAAACTATCAAACAGCTGCCTACTTATTCTGATAAAAAGCTGCTGGATAGAAATTACTCACATTTAAAGAGCTTGCCTCCTCTGGTAACTTCCTGGGAGATCGAAGCCTTAAAAGCAAAACTGGCTGAAGTTGGCGCCGGAAAAAGCTTTTTATTACAAGGAGGCGACTGTGCCGAAAGCTTTGACGCAGTAACCTCACCCAAGATTGTAAATATGCTTAAGGTGATGCTGCAAATGAGTTTTATTCTGATTCATGAAATGGGAGTTCCTGTTCATAGAATCGGTAGAATTGCAGGGCAGTATGCCAAACCTCGTTCAAGCGATTTTGAAAATGTAAACGGAAAAGAAATTCATAGCTACAGAGGCGATCTAATAAACCGCTACGAAGCTACTGAAGAAGCTCGAATGCCGGATTCAAATAGATTAATTCAAGGATATCATAAAGCCGGGTTAACACTCAACTTTCTTAGAGCACTTGCTGATGAAGGCTTTGCAGATCTGCGGCATCCCGAACAATGGGAAATGGATTTCATGCTCAATAATGAGTATTACAAAGAATATGAAGCTATGGTAGATTCCATCACGAAAGCTGTTCGTTTTATGGAATCGATATCTCCTTCAAGAGTTACAAATCTTCAAAAAGCAGATTTCTATACTTCTCATGAAGCTCTGAATTTATTTTACGACGCAGCTCAAACTCGTCAAGTTCCTCGAAAAGCTGGATTTTTTAACCTGAGTGCACACATGGTTTGGTTGGGGAATAGAACACGCGACCTCGATGGTGCTCACGTTGAGTATTTCAGAGGAATTCAAAACCCGGTTGGAATTAAAGTTGGTCCTCCGTTCGAAGTTGACGAAACACTTAAATTAATTGAAAAATTAAATCCAACTCATGAAGCCGGAAAAGTTGTAATTATATCCCGTTTTGGAAAGGATAAAATTGAAGAGCAACTTCCCCCATTGATTCGTGCAATTCGCAGAGAGGGTTTTCCTGTAGTTTGGAGCTCTGATCCAATGCACGGAAATACCTTCTCAACTGAAGATTCCATCAAAACAAGAAACTTTGATCATATACTGGAAGAGATAAAATCTTCTTTTGCGATCCACCGAGCTGAAGGAAGTTACTTAGGAGGTGTTCACCTCGAAATGACCGGCGACAATGTTACTGAATGTGTGGGTGGAGCTGAAGGACTGAACGAATCGGGCTTAGGCCATAATTACGAAACTTTCTGCGATCCAAGACTGAACTATCAGCAAAGTCTGGAACTTGCATTCCTCATCGCCAAAGAGTGGAAACAAAGCTATTTGTAGAATTCAAAATTAAAGATGAAAATTTCCTTTTGTCATATCGAGCAGAGCGAGATATCTAAAAATTGCTTACAACGAGATACTTAGATTTCTCATATTCATTCGAAATGACAGAGAACCATTTTCATCTTTAATCTTACATTTTTAATTCCTACAGCGATATCTCCTTAACCGAACCAAGTAGCTTGCCCAGAAATTTATTTCCGTACACTCTTTCTACGTGCTGAAGATCGGCAATAATAACCAACAATTCTTTGCTTCTGGAAAACGCCACATTCAGTAATCTTGGAACACTCAATCCGTTTTTGGTTTCGTCAAAAGGACGAACGGAATAATGTCGTAAAGCTCCGTTCTGAAGTTCACCACTCATTACAGTATCAAAAATGATCACCTCTTTTTCTCTCCCTTGGAATGTGTGAATGGTTCCAACTTCCACATATCGATAACCTTCCTCTCTCAAATGATTACGAACGGTATATACACTACTTCGAAACGGAACGATCACACCGATGCTATCATCTGCATATTTCAGAGAAAGCTTTTTAACGCTTTGCTCGATCAGCTTTAAATGAACTTCATTTGAAGGATTAAAACTTCTTCCACCTTTTTCCTGCTCGATGTACGGACCATACTTTGAAGAATCCACCAATGCCACAGAGTTTTTGTTGGTTCCTCTCTCCAGAATTTTTTCTCCGGATTTCAGTCTTCCATCGTAAAAAACCGAGCTGATCACTCCGGCCAGATCGGATCTTAATCTATATTGAGTGTCAAAGAAACATGTAAAATCCGGATTTTCATCATGCCATAGGAACAAGTCTTCCGTTGTTTCAGCGCCGGAAACAAAAGTGAAAATATCCTGCTCTAAAAAGGCTCTGGACTCCGGATCATTCGTAATTGCAATAGGTGGAAGCTGCATAGGATCTCCTGCAATTACTAGATGCTCCTTACTTTTAGCTGCCATCAGCAGTAAATAAGGAACGCCTGCCATCGAAGCTTCATCTACTACTACAGCATCATAACTAAGGTTCCAGAAAAGCTCTGAAGTACACACTTTAGCCATCGTTGTGGCAACCAGTTGCTTTTTCTTCAGCTCATAGCGCTCATTTAAATTCAGCAGTTTATCGATCTTTTCTTCCATCGCATCGATACCACCTTCTCGGTCTACTTTCTCTCCAAGAAGCTGGCATTCCAAATCCAATTTTTGAGGAATCTCTTCATCTTCCAGCATCATCTTGTCGATCTGAGCCTGAAGCTTTTTATAATTCTCCAATGATGTACTCAACTGTACGGCATCTGCTTTTCTTCCGTCTAGTTTTATCTTTACCTGATTCTCAAATAGAATACTTTCCAGCCGATCATCCTGAAGTGCCGCTTCTCCAAATCTGGTCGTCTGTTGAAGATCAAACATCGGCTCGATCTCATACAGTGCTTCTATCACATTCATCAAACCCACATCTACCGCTCTGTTTGTGTTCGAAACAAAAAGAACACGCTTTCCTTCTCTTAAAAGATTCGCAACTATAAACCCAAGCGTAGCCGTCTTTCCCGTTCCCGGAGGTCCCCAAACATACAGTACATTATTTTTTACTGCCTTTTCTATGGCTTCGGTTTGAGAATCATTTCTAAGTTCATCTACTTTTACTAAATATCCGGAACTGTTTTCTTTGAAATGTTTCGCAGGCTCTAATAGTGATTTCAGCTGGTCGACTTTCTCATACTTGTCTTCCAGTGTATATAAATGCTCTTCCATTTTCTTGAGCACGAAATCATTTTCCCACTCTAAATAAACTTCATCGATGGTTGGTCCAAAATCTTCGGGGAAATCCAGCCACACCTTTCCTTCCTTAAAATCAATTTCATGAACTTCCAGTTCTTTACTGCGAAGCTTGGCTCTGATCTCTTCCGCAAACCGCAATCCCTGATTTGTAGTTTCAAAAACATAGATATGGCTCTCGGATTGCTTTTGTAGTACACCATTGGTCAACACATCATTGGATGGCGTCTCCCGAACCGCTTCAATCTCTTTCTCAATAGCCGAAATGGCTTTTTTTATGGTCTTTTTGATATTCAATTATCAATGATTCAATGAAGAATTAAGAATGGACATCTCTGTCATTTCGAGCGGAGAGAGAAATCTAAAAATCTCTTCGAAGTATAAATTTAGATTTCTCGTATTCACTCGAAATGACAAAATATATTGCTCATTCCTAATTCTAAAATTCTTAATTGTTTTTACTGATCCCAAAGCTCCGAGCGAATCATTTCTGCGCTTCGATCTGAAAGCTTATAATTTAACTGGATCCTGCTTTTCTCCGGCACTTTCTGTTCTACCAGCTTCGCACTTTCCTGAGTGTATAAGATAAGATCTGTCTCCCTAACAAAAAGCGGTAATGATCGCCCATAAATACTTCCTGCCACAAACGATCCTTCAAACGGAATCATTAGTTTTAATTCATTGATGATCTTTGAAATACTTTCATCATCAGATGTTACCAAACCAATGGTTTGAATCGCCGCAAGTTCTGTAATTTTATAAAGTGTTTCCGGATCAAACATATGCACGATGGGAATGATCATCATGGTTTCACTCAGGCTTCTGAACTTATTCATAAATTTGATCGGTACAAATAGAGCATCATAAGACGCAGCCTTTTCCATTTCTGTAATGTCCAGAACACTACTCTTTACTCCCACCTGTTTCTTTATGGCACTGGAAAGCATTGATGCCATTTCCTTGTTATCCCCAACGGTAGCGCACGACTGAATTCGTTCCGGCCATTCCATAAAATCCAATTGCTCCTGAAAAAGCAGTTCTATCTCGGAATCATCAAGTCCATATCCAACCAATTCTTCGATCAACGCTTGAACTTTACCTCCACCAATTTCCAGGCGTTCGGCTTTGTCCAGCATGGAAGTCTGTTTAGTAACCGTAAAGCCTCTTCCTTGCTCACCTTTTATCAATCCTTCTTCTTCCAGAATATGATAGGCTTTACGAACGGTATGAAAACTAGCTTCCAGCTGTTGTCCCAATTCCCGGGTAGACGGCAACACTTCCCCAACCTGAAATTGCTTGGTGGAGATCATCAATCGAATTCGATCAGCGATATGTTTAGCGGAGGTTTTCAATTTATAGATGTAAGATTAAAGATTTAAGATGAAAGATAGACTGAAGTCATCTTCTCAATCTTAAATTTTTAATTTTTAATTCTACATTCTTAATCCCGCTTCAGCGGTCTACAATTTTTTTCAATTCAGTAATCATCATCAGAGCTTCTATCGGAGTCATTCGGTTTGGATCGCTGGCTTCCAGTTTGTTGAGTACTGTTTCCAATCTCGGATCCACATGAGTGGCAAATAAATTCATCTGCTCGATCTCATCCTGCTTTTCAATTTTATCTGATAAGTTTTTTGCAGCATCTTTTTGTGCGGACGCCTTCCCTTCCAGTGAACCATTCTTGTTGGTGATGTCCAGACTGTGACTTTCCAGATTCTTTAAAATATCTTTTGCCCGATCGATAACGATCTGCGGAAGTCCCGCCATATTAGCTACCTGAATTCCGTAGCTGTGATCAGCGCCGCCACGAACCAGTTTCCTCAAAAAGATCACTTTCCCGTCATGTTCTTTTACCTGAACATTGAAGTTCTTGGTGCGATCATACATTTGTTCCAACTCATTCAATTCATGATAATGTGTAGCAAATAGTGTTTTTGCAGCAACCGGACCATGATTATGTAAATATTCTGCCAATGACCAAGCAATACTCAATCCATCAAAAGTACTTGTTCCGCGACCAACTTCATCCAATAGAATGAGCGATCTTGGTGTGGCATTATTTAGAATATTTGCCGCTTCATTCATCTCTACCAAAAAAGTACTTTCTCCGGCAGCTAAATTATCCGATGCGCCGACTCTGGTGAAGATCTTATCAACCATCCCGATGGTAGCAGACTCAGCAGGTACAAAACTACCAACTTGTGCAAGCAAAACGATCAATCCAGTTTGTCTAAGTATGATACTCTTACCCGCCATATTCGGTCCGGTAATGATCATGATCTGCTGATCTGAATTATTCAACTCGATATCATTCGGAATAAAAGGTTCACCCATTGGCAAAGTTTCTTCCACAACGGGATGTCGTCCTTTTTTGATAGATATCTCTTCCGAATCTCTTACTTCTGGTTTTGCATAATTATTTTTGAAAGCTACTTCAGCAAAACACTGAATACAATCCAGTTCAGCAAGTGCAAAAGCTATTTGCTGGATATCATCTGCAAACTCAGAAACATATAATCTTACTTCTTCAAAAAGCTCATATTCGAGCGTTTTACTACGTTCTTCTGCTGATAAGATCTTCTCTTCAATTTCTTTCAATTCCGGGGTGATGTAACGCTCAGCATTTACCAATGTCTGCTTTCTAATAAAATGCTCCGGCACTTTATCTTTATGAGAATTCGTCACTTCAATATAATAGCCGAATACTTTATTGTAACCGATCTTCAGCGATGCAATTCCGGAATCTTTTGCCAGCTTATCTTTGATCTGGGCTATGTACTTCTTCCCGTTCTTTGCAATATCACGCAGCTCGTCCAGCTCTTCATTAAATCCATCGCGGATCATGTTTCCATCCCGAATACTTGCTGGAGGTTCTTCAGCTAGTGTCTTAGTGATATGCTCCTGAAGATCGATCAACAATTTCAATCTTCCGGAAATATCTTTCAGCAATGGATCATCAAAACCTGCAAATTGACTTTTGATAACCGGAATCTGAGCCAGAGAAAGTTTCAGTTGAACGATATCCCGGGCATTAGTTCTTCCAACGCAAATTCTTGAAATCAGTCTCTCTAGATCTCCAACCTGTTCCAGTTCTTCCCGAAGTTGAGATCTTACATCATGTTTGGAATAGAAAATCTCAACAGAATCCAGGCGCTGTTGAATGGGCTTTAATCTTTTAAGCGGACGCATGATCCATCTTCGAAGAAGTCGACCGCCCATGGCAGTACACGTCTTGTCCATGATCGAGATCAATGTCCCTTCTACATTTCCATCCTGAATACTAGCTGTAAGTTCTAAATTTCTTTTTGTGGCAGGATCAAGAGACATATACTCATTACTTTCATACGCATATAATCTCCTCAGATGTCTTAAATACGCTTTTTGAGTTTCCTGCATATAATGCATCAAAGAACCGGCGGCAACATGGGCTGTTTTCAGTTCCTCAACGCCAAATCCCTTTAACGAATGAACTTCAAAATGCTCTGTTAAGATCTTATATCCGTAATCACCTTCATATACCCAGTCTTCGATATAAGTAATATTGAACTTCAGGAATGCATCTTCTAGTTTGTTCTTCAATTTTGAAGAAACCAGTACTTCCGAAGGCTGAATAGCCGCCAATAAACTATCCAGTTGTCTTTCGCTTACTTCACTTAGTCCAAATTCCCCTGTTGAGATATCAGAAAATGCTACACCTACTCTGTCTTTTGTCCAGTGAAGTGATACTATATAGTTATTTCTTTTGTGCTCCAGTAGTTTTTCGGAAAGCGTAACTCCCGGAGTAGTGATCTCTGTAACTTCTCGGGTTACGATCTTCCGGCCTGCTTTCTTGGCTTCATCAGGACTTTCAGTCTGGTCACAAACAGCTACTTTATAGCCTTTCTTTACCAACTTGGGCAAGTAACTGTCTAAAGAATGAAAAGGAAATCCGGCTAACGGGGTTTGATCTCCTCCGTTATTCCTTTTTGTAAGTGTGATTCCCAATTCTTTACTCACCAGAACGGCATCATCTGCAAAGGTTTCGTAAAAATCTCCCACTCTGAACAGTAAAATAGTACCCGGATGTTCATCCTTGATCTCAAAGTACTGTTTCATTAAAGGAGTTTGCTTCTTTGCTGCCATTGGTGTTTAAACTGTTCTGTGCTAACTTTTAATAAAAATTCGGGCTTGGAACATACCAATGAATTGGCTTAAAAACTACGATACATTCTTGCTTTGAATTAGAAATGTAACACGTATATTTTAAGCCTTGAAGGTTATCCTTCAACAAACGAACTCAGCGCTCTTGCAAGATTTCAAAGACTTCTGGAATAGATTAGTAAAAATAATAAGTAAAAAAGATCTCTTTTTTAGTGCTTCTGCTATTACTTTCAATCTGTTTATTTGTTCAATTCCGTTTGTACTAATTATGATTTCCATAGTTGGTTATGTGCTTAATTATGACGAAGCACTTGACTTGATTATTCAATATGGAAGTGAATTTTTACCCACCTTCTCGTATGAAGCGGAAACGTCTGATGTAATTCAAGGTTCTCAAACTATAGAGAATGTGCTTAATCCATTAGTAAGTGCTCGTCAGGTATTTGGAATTGTAGGTACTGTCATCTTATTGTTTTTTACCCAAGGCTTAATGCACGCTGTAAAACACGTTCTGTTTGATATATTCGAAATAGAAGAACGCAAACACCCTTTAATGCAGGTGGTTTACAATTTTTTCTGGTTTGGGATATTTGGCGCTCTAATATATTTCATATCCCTGATTATTTACTTCGTCTCATTTATAAATCTAGACCGATTTGAAGTCCCATTTACAGAAATAGTAATAGAACTGCCTTGGATCTATGATTTCTTAAATTTACTTGTCCCCATCCTTTTCACTTTTGTGGTAATTTATATTGTATTCAGATATTTAAGTGAGCGTAGAATTGATCGCAAGATTTCGCTGGTTGGTGCTGTCGCATATACCCTCCTGTTCGAAATTGCACGCTTCATAATTAGTGGTTATCTGGAATATGCATTCAGTTCGTACAGATATTTTTATCAAGGATATGCCATCGCCATTGTAATTGGTATCTGGATATTTTACAGCGCTTTTCTGTTCGTACTTTCTGCAGTAATAGCCAAAGCCTACTATGACACCTACAAAAGCCACAGACCAACTGTGGTTGATAATCCTTATGCAGATCTGGACTGATGTCAGGTTCAAAGCTTGATCGACAGTTTTATTCCGGTAGAGATCCAGTACCAATAGCAAAAAGACTTCTAGGAAAAGTTCTCTGTACAAATTTTGATGGAGTTCTCACTTCCGGCATGATCGTTGAGACAGAGGCTTATAATGGAAGAACTGACAAAGCTTGCCATTCTCATATTCATGGAAAAACTGAACGAACTAAGATCATGTTTGGTGAACCCGGCGTCGCTTATGTCTATCTTTGCTATGGAATTCATCACCTTTTTAATGTGATAACCAACACGGAAGGAAATGCCGATGCCATTCTGATCAGGGGCATAGAACCACTAGATGGCATTAATACTATTCTTAAACGGCGTGGAAAAACCAAATTGGAAAGGTCAGTGGGTGGAGGTCCCGGAATTGTATCTCACGCTTTAGGAATTACGACCAACAACTACGGAGAAGATCTACTTGGAAATCTTATCTGGATTGAAGATAGAGACATCTCAGTGAAGCCATCACAAATTATTTCCAGCCCAAGAGTTGGAGTTGATTACGCCGGAGAAGACGCAAAACTGCCTTGGCGATTCAGAATTAAGGGAAACAAGTTTACCAGTCCTGCAAAATAACTGAGTCTCTATCAGCTGTATAGCTACAACTAATTATCGTTTAGTTGAAAAATAGTTTAACATTAAATGAATTATTTCAATAACATTTTGGTTAAAACTTACATAAACATTCAAAACAAACTGAAGAACAATGAACAAGACCTTTAAATTATTATCCTTTCTATTGGTAGGAACTCTAACAATAGCCGCTGCAAATTTTGTAGCAACTTCCTGGACTATAGACAAATCTCACAGTAATATAGATTTTGAAGTGCGTCACTTTTTTACTCCGGTCAACGGAACGTTCAATGATTATACTGCAACCGTAAACTTTGATCCTGAGAATCTTGAAGAAAGTAGTATCGATGTAGAGATTATGGTAAACAGTATCGACACAAGAAATGAAAGAAGAAACGGGCACCTTAAGACTGCTGATTTCTTTAATGCCGAAAAGTATCCTAAGATCACATTTAAAAGTTCTATGATAGAATCAAAGGGAGACAATAAATTTGTTGCTCATGGTGATCTAACAATTAAAGATGTAACTAAAAAAATCGAAATGCCTTTTACTTTATTAGGTGTAATGGACCATCCACGTGGTGGAAAAGTAGCAGGGATTACATCTGAATTTGTGATCGACCGTAATGCATATGGAGTTGGAACAGGTGACTGGGTTTCTGATACAGTTGTTGGCAAAGAAGTAACAGCTACACTAAATCTTGAGCTGAACAGTAAGTAAATATTTTTTTTAAAAGAATTGAAAGCATCGTTTCATTGAGACGATGCTTTTTTTTATTTTAGTAGTTCACTTAAATAAATATTTCTATGAATAAGCGACTACTTATTATTTCAGGACTTCTACTTTTAGCTGCAATCTCAAGGATGATTCCTCACCCTTATAACTTTGCGCCTATAGGAGCAATGTCACTATTCGGGGCTGCTTATTTCTCAAATAAGAAACTTGCTTTCTTGCTTCCTCTGTTAGCCTTTTTTATTAGCGATCTTTTTGTTAACAATATTCTATACTCCGATTATTACAGTGGATTTGTATTAATATCACCTGGCTTTTACTGGACTTACGGAGCCATGATAGCTATTGTTATCGCAGGAATCTTTATACTTAAAAAAGTGAATTTTAAACGAGTAACTGGAGGTGGATTCGCTGCTTCCGTTATTTTCTTTATTATTTCAAATTTTGGGGTCTGGTTAACAAGCCCAATGTATGATCTTTCAATTTCGGGTTTTATTGCTTGCTATGTTGCGGCAATTCCATTTTTTCATATGACAGTTTTAGGTGATCTTTTCTATTGTGGAGTGCTTTTTGGTCTTTTTGAATACGCTAAGTATAAAGTGCCCGAACTTAAAATTGCTTAATTTTTTTAAGCTGAAAAGAGTATTATACTCTTTTCAATCAATTAACGATTAGCATAACCTCTATAAGATGTTTGAACTGTTTCCAGATCAACCTGTTTATGATTATCCGACATTACTCAATGTTACTTATTCGTTGATTTGGGCATTTGTGCTTTCATCGATTATTGCAATTACTCACAAGGTTACTTTTACTGGTCATCAGTATCCCAAAAACTTCTTTCAGGCGTTAGCATTAGGTTCCATTGTATCCGCTATGGTGATGATGGCGATCGGAGATAGTTTAGCTCGTGGACTTGGTGCCTTTGGTGCACTTGCTATTATCCGTTTCAGAACCAGAATCCAAGATGCCAGAAATATCCTTTTTATATTTGCAGCTTTAAGTGTGGGTTTGGCAATTGGTATTTTTGGTTATACGATCGCATTTGCAGGCACCATTATCTACTGTACAATGGCGTTAATCCTTCATTTTACCCCTTTTAGTACCAAAACCGGGATGCGCGGGCTTTTGCTTTTCAGACTCAATGATTCTGACCCTACAAAATTAGCAGAAGTAACAGGCGTAATTGGAAAGTACTGTGCCGACTTTCATGATGTTGAAGTTACTTCCAGAAATTCCGGCCGGTTTGATTATGAATATGAAATCGAGATGAATCTGGACGCTGACAATACAGCATTTTTGACAGAGCTTCAGAAAATTGAATCTATTACTAGAGTTCGTGTTACCTTCAAAAATATTCAGGAAACTAATTAGAGGTAATTATGTCTAGAATAAATTCCTTTTATGTTTTCATTTTCCTTGCGTTTGTAACTCTTATGACTGTCAATTCCTTTTACTTCAAAGGAAGCAGTTCTTTTCTTGGAGTAACTTATGCCAAAGCATATAAGATCAATGCAGAGAAATCGGGCATCATTGAGGCTCTTTATGTGGTTCCGGGGCAGGAGGTTCAAAAGGGCGACAAACTCATTGAGGTGGAAAGCCCTCAATTAAACTTGGACATTCAAAAACTCAGAAAGGAGATTGAGCTTTTTGAATCTGAAAAGAAAGAGAAAAAAGCTTTACTGAATTCAAAAATAAAACTTTTGGAGTCTGAAAAATCTATCCTCAAAGGCGAAATTGAAAATGATATAAGACTTATTCAAAATGAAATAGATCTTAACAACAAGCTTGCTCAAACCATCTCTAAAGATATTCCCACTGATTCTTTAACCGCTCTTAAACTTCAGATCAAGTCTATTCGGGAAAAGGGAAACCTCGAACTTCAGGGATTAGATATTAGAATTCTGGATCTAAAACAGGAAGACGAATTCGATCAGTCTCAAATTCAATCTAAAATAGAATTAGCAAATGAGGAGCTGGAGTGGAAACTTCGTGAAGAAACACGATTGAATAAATTCGCTACTTTTTCAGGTGTCATTGAAAATGTATACGTTAAAGAAGGAGAAGAAGTAGAGGCGTTTACATCGCTGGTTTCCATAAATCCTAAACATCCAACATCTGTTGTTGGTTACTTAGTTGGCAAAAAAGAAAGAGACAGAGAACTGGGTGAAATTGTTACTGTGAAATCTTTGGAACAACCCAACCTGCAAATTCAAGGGAAGATCATTGGGTTTGGTGCGGTTGTGAAGCTTCCACAAATTATGGAAAAGGATAATTCTCTTACTACATTCGGGCTCGAGATCTTCATTGAAATTCCTGAAGAAAACCCACTTGTAGTGGGTGAGCAGATCATCGTTAAGTAATGGCAAAACGTATTACATTTTTTATTTTAGTTTTCCTTTCTTCAGGATGGAATACCGTTTTTGGCCAAACTACAGTATCCGATTTTTTACTAACAGCCTTTGAAGATCTTAATACCCAAGGGTACGACGCATCCATTGATTTTATTTCTCCACGAAATTACCGACTGCCCGTTTTAGAAGATCTGGAATTTCGGTACAGCAACGACGAATTTACTTTAGAAGATCAGCAGTATGCCGTGAGGTTCAGACCCGGAAACCCCTGGAAAATACGTCGAAATAATGCTCTTTTTAACGCTACAAAAAAAGAATTAACAATACGGAAGCAGATCCAGTATCACGAAAATCTGGAAATGAGATATGAACTTGCCGCTGAATATCTTCTTGATATTCAGTTAATGGATATTGAAGAACAGAAATACTCTTTAATTCAAAAAAGGGTAGACATTCTTAGCACAAATATGGAAAGCTCTCTTTTTAATGCTAAGGATTTTGTGGATGCTAAAATGGATCAAGTGGATGCCATTACAAATCAGGATGATCTCAATGTTTCTCTTTCACAAATAAAAAAAGAGATTACTTCTTTACTTCAACAACCGGATATTGAGTGGGAAAATGAGGTATTAATTTCTGTATCTGCAATAGAAAATGTTTCTGACGAAGTAGCTTTAAATTCTTTCTCCTCTTTAGAGCTGGATCTCATTTCTCAGCGAATTGAAGTAGCAAAAAGTGAAGTCAAATTAGAGAAAGCTGATTTTAATGTTGGCTATTTCCAAACTGAATATTATCCCGAAAAAAACAGAGACTCCGATTTCGGCATCGCGTTTGGTATAAGTATTCCGATCTTCAAATCTAATAGAAATCAGGTAGCCGAGCGAAAGCTGGACGAAATTGAACTTGCCGGTGAACTTGCCGCTGAACAATTTCAGGATTCAGTTAAAAGAATTACTGAATACGAATACCTGAAAAGCCTGATTAGTCAACATGAAATTCTCACTCATCGAATAAACACATTAGATCTGATCACCCTAAAGAAAAACCTTAGTCAAATCGAGAATAATAATCCGCTTATTATTCTTGAACTCGAAGAAGGAATATTAAAATTGAAGGAATTAGAGCTTAAATCATACAGACGTGTGGTTGAACAATATATTGAGTTTTTGAGCACGTTTAATGTACTTACACAACTTCCGCTTACAAATTATCTCTCCGAAAGTCTGGAAACATTCGAATGAAAAATATACTTATTACAGGTGCTACTTCCGGAATTGGTCGTGAACTGGCACTTCAACTCGCAGAAGCAGGTAACAAAGTTGGTTTGATGGGCCGTAGAACTGAGAAACTTGAATCAATCAAAAAAGAAATTGGGGAGAATGCTTTCATCAGGACATTAGATGTCACCGACCTTGAAAAAGCTGAAAATGTTTACCGGGATCTTATTGATGAAATGGGCGGAATGGATATGATGATCCTGAATGCCGGTGTTGGAGTAGATAAGATCATGTCACCTTGGAAAGCTGATAAACTTACAATTGAGGTTAATGTACTCGCATTCTCACATGGGCTTCATTTTGCTTTTGACTATTTCAGAAGGCAGGGTCATGGACACATAGTTGGCATGTCATCAATCGCCTCGCACTTGGCTTCATACAAAGCTGCTGTCTATACGGCTTCAAAACATTTTGCATCTAATTATATGACTGGCTTTCGTCAAAAAGCGAAACGCTTACCTAGTGATATTACTGTAACTGATATAAAGCCCGGCTTCGTAAAATCTGAAATGACCGAAAATGTGCCTAATATGTTTTGGGTATCCGAAACAGATAAAGCCGTTAAGCAAATGATCAAAGGACTCAATAAAAAGAGAAATATAGTTTACATCACGAAAAGATGGATGCTAGTTGCATGGCTGGCGCGACTTATTCCTCAATTTGTTTGGGATCGCATCTAAAGTTTTACTTATCAAAATGGAATTTTTGTTTAGATTCTGAGAAACTAACAATACTTACTCCATTATGCGCATTCTACTTTTTGTTCTTGCTACACTATTAATCAGTTGTTCTTCAAAAGAATCTAAAGACCTGATACCCGAGAAAAGCGGTCCATCTACTATTTCTTTGGGATACCTTGAAGCTCCGGCAGGATTTGAGATCTCCATCTTTGCAGAAGACGTTACCAATGCCCGACAAATGGCAATGAGTGATTCAGGTATTCTTTATGTTGGTTCGCGTCGTGAGGGAAAAGTGTACGCTGTTGTGGATAACAACAATGACTTTCGGGCCGATTCTGTCTACACGATCATAGAGGGGTTAAGATTACCAAATGGTGTAGCATATAAAGATGGAGCACTTTTTGTTGCTGAAGTGAGTAAAATTTGGCGTTTTGACAATATCGACCAAAATTATACTGATTCACCTGAACCGGTTTTAGTAACAGATGAACTTCCTACTGAAGGACATCACGGCTGGAAATACATTGCATTTGGTCCGGATGAGAAGCTTTATGTACCGATTGGAGCACCATGTAATATTTGTAATCATGAAGAAGACAATCCTCTTTTTGCTACCTTAACAAGAATGAACCCCGACGGCTCAGAACATGAAATTGTAGCAAAAGGAATCAGAAACACCGTTGGCTTTACCTGGCATCCTGAAACAGGAAACATTTGGTTTACAGATAACGGCAGGGATTGGCTTGGAGATGATATTCCTCCTTGTGAATTAAACGAAATTACCGGAAAAGATCAGCATTTTGGTTACCCCTATTTACATGGCAACGATGTATGGGATCCGAAATTTGGAGAAGAAGGAAAACCTATGGCCGACCGTTTTAAAAAACCTGTTCAGGAACTAGGTGCTCATGTTGCTCCACTTGGTGTAATTTTCTACTCTGGAAATATGCTTCCAAGCACTTATAAGAACAGAGCTCTTATTGCCGAACATGGTAGTTGGAACCGAAGCTCAAAAGTTGGATATCAAATTTCTCAGGTTATTTTTGATGATGGTGGCAATGCTATCGAATATAAACCTTTCATAACTGGCTGGCTTGCAGGGGAAGAAGACATCAAAGGTCGACCTGTATCCATCCTTCAGCTTCAGGATGGTTCGCTGCTAATATCCGATGATGAGTCAGGTACAATTTACAGAGTTACTTATAAAGCTTAAAAGAAAACTCTTTAATCATTAAACAAAGAACCTTTTTAGTGCTTATCTTTGTTCAGTAACCAAAAGAACATTGAAAATCTAAAATCTCTTCATGAAGAACGTTGTACTTATTCCTGGTGATGGAATTGGAATCGAAATCACAGCAGCCGTAAAAACTATTTTAGAAACTGCAGGAGCTCCAATTAATTGGATCGAATGTGAAGCTGGGCTAGGGGCTTACCGTAAATTAGGAAATCCTTTACCCGATGAAACTGTTGCTGCAATTGAAGAACACAGAGTCGCATTAAAAGGACCTCTTACTACTCCTGTTGGAACAGGTTTCCGATCTATCAATGTTGCTTTGCGCCAAAAGTTCAATCTTTTTAGCAATATTCGTCCTGCAATAACACTTCCTAATGTTGATACTCCTTTCAAATCGGTTGATATGGTCATCTTCCGAGAAAATACTCAAGGATTATATATTGGAAAAGAGCACTGGATAGATGAAAACAAGCATGCGGAAAGTATTGCCGTAGTTACTGAAGAAGCAAGTCGTAAAATTATTACTTCAGCGTTCGAATATGCCCGTAGAAAGGAAATGGAGAAAGTAACACTTGTTCATAAAGCCAATATTTTAAAACTAACTACCGGTCTATTTTTAGAAGTTGGGCGAACTGTTGCTAAAGATTATCCTGATATTGAGTTTCAGGATCTTATTGTAGATAACATGGCTATGCAAATGGTGATGAGACCTGAACAATTTGATGTTGTAGTTACTACGAATTTATTTGGTGATATCTTATCTGATTTAGCCTCCGGACTTGTTGGTGGACTTGGTGTAACTGGTTCTGCAAATATTGGTGATGATGCTGCTATGTTTGAAGCAGTTCATGGCTCTGCACCTGATATTGCCGGACAAAATAAAGCTAACCCTATTGCACTTCTTTTTTCTTCCCTTATGATGTTAGAGTATTTGGACGAAAAACCAATCGCTGAGAACATTAGAAAGGCGATTTACAAGACTTTGGTAGAGAAAAAAGTACGGTGTACTATGGATATTGGAGGTAAGGGAACTACAGATTCATTTACTGAAGCTGTTTGTAGTAATCTTTAAGATTTTAAAAACTAAATAAAAAGGCAGAAGTTATTCTGCCTTTTATCTTAAAATACCCTAAAAAGCAGTCCGCTAAACAGAGACATCACTATTCCAAAGAGAAGAGCCCACCAGAAATTCTTTATCTTGAATCCTTCAACTAAAGCATCAACAAGCATAATCATCAAAGTGTTGATCACCAGAGCAAACAACCCTAATGTTATTATGGTTACCGGAAGAGCGATAAACTGTATAATAGGTGTTAGAAAAGTGTTTACAATAGCGAGTATTGCTGCCACTACTATAGCGCTCCAAAAATTCTTAATTTCAACACCGGGTAGTATTTTTGATGTTGCAAAAACAGCTACACTATTTAAAAGCCAGGCCCAAATCATAATGGTATAGTTTGGTTAAAGTTCAATTTTTTGTACGTAAACTTTCACATTTTGTTTTAGAAAATTATGGAAAAAATTATTTGCAGCTTCAATGAGCTTAATCCTATTCAACTATACGATCTTTTAAAGTTGCGACAAGATGTTTTTATTATTGAACAAAATTGTATCTATCAGGACTTTGACGGGTATGACGAAAAAGCCTTCCACTTTCTCATCTATGATAACAATGAACTTGTAGCATATTCCAGGATCTTCTCACCTGATGTCAAATACAAATCCGAAACTTCTATTGGGAGAATAATTGTTTCCAAGACTAAAAGGGGTGGCACCTTAGGTAAGATTTTAATTCAAGACAGCATTAATTATTGCTTTTCAAACTACCCGGAGAATACAATACGCATTGAAGCACAGGCTGAGCTTAGAAGCTACTATTCAAATCTGGGGTTTATAGAAGATAGTGATGTTTATGATGTAGATGGTATTGACCATCTGGAAATGATCTTTAAGGTTAAGAACTAAGCTCTTTTATCTTACTTTTAATTTCTGATTGAATAAGATTAAAATCATTCTGAACTGAATGAACGAGTTGAAGAATACTTTCTAAATCTTCTTTATTTCTTGCTTTACTTTCAACCTCAGCAATCTCTAAATGGGATTTACTTAAACCTACATATTGAAAAGTGGGTTTCAATTTATGTGCTTCTGCTCTTATACCTTCCCAGTCTTTATTTTTAACATTTCTTTCAATACTTGAGAGTTGATCGGGCGTATCGTTCAAAAAAAGCTTTAACATTTCAACGATCATTTCAGAACTTCCACCTGTAACTTCTTCCAGATACGTTAAATCTAATTCACTATTCATTATTCATATATATGAATTCTAAATCTTGTTTTACTAATAAGTGATAACCATTTTCAAAATTCGTTCTTAACCTGTAAAAATTACAATTCCCACTAATACTAAAACTGTAATTTTGAAAATCAGAGCTTTCCAGTTTTTCATTTCCTTATTTACTAACCATGAACATTCGAGAAGTTGAAAGAAACAAATTCTGGAATTAAAAACAAGTTATCCACATTTTTTAATTACTCTGTATACTGCGGTATTATCCTATTCTACAGTAACACTTTTTGCCAGGTTTCGAGGCTGATCCACATCACAACCTCTGTTTACAGCTATGTTATAAGACAAAATCTGAAGTGGGATCACCGTTAAAAGAGGTGAAAACTCATCTTCGGTATCTGGAACGGAAAAACTAAATTCTGATAAGTTTTCCACTTCTTCATTTCCTTCTGTAATTATTGAGATAATCCTTCCTTTTCTGGCACGGACTTCTTCAATATTACTTACCATCTTGTCATTAGTATGATTTGTACCTGCAATTACTACAACAGGCATCATCTCATCAATTAAAGCAATAGGACCATGTTTCATCTCTGCAGCAGGGTAACCTTCAGCGTGGATATACGAAATCTCCTTTAATTTTAACGCACCTTCTAAGGCAACCGGGAACCCAAAAGATCTACCCAAATACAAAAAGTTAGGAGCGTAAGAAAACAGATTTGAAACAGCATCAAGTTCGCTACTTTTTTCTAAAATCTTTTCCATCTTAGATGGGATTCTATTTAACTCTTTGATAAGCCTGTCAGCTTTTTCTTTTGAAATAGTACCTTTTACCTGAGCTAGTTTAATAGCCATCAATGTTAGAACTGTAACCTGACCGGTAAAAGCTTTAGTCGACGCTACACCAATCTCGGGCCCGGCATGAATATAAACTCCGGCATCTGTTTCACGTGCAATTGTTGAACCTACCACGTTTACTACTCCAAGCACTAGCGCGCCATTCTCTTTAGCTTGTCTCAAAGCTGCTAACGTATCAGCAGTTTCGCCACTTTGGGAAATCACAATCATCACATCCCCTTCACCTATCAAAGACTCTTTATATCTTAACTCAGATGCATATTCCACCTCAACAGATACTTTCGCCAATGACTCAAAAAGATACTCCCCAACAATTCCTGAATGCCAACTAGTACCACATGCCGCAATTATCAAACGCTTAGCATCAGCCATTTTTTCTAACACATCTTTTATACCACCCAATGTAATGGTTCCATTTTCAGGATCCAGGCGCCCTCTTAAACAATCTGAAATTGCCTTTGGCTGCTCAAATATCTCCTTGTGCATAAAAAATTCATACCCACCTTTTTCAATTTCCTCGATACTTAGTGCAAGTTCGTGGACTTCTTTTATAAGGGAATTATCATCTAAAGTATGAACTTGGTAATCATCTTTTTTGATAACAGCAATCTCTCCGTCATCTAAATAAACAACCTGATCTGTATATTCTGCAACTGCAGACGCATCTGAAGCAATCAACATTTCATTATCACCCACCCCAATAAGAAGCGGTGATCCTTTTCTTGCCACAATTATTTGATCGGGAAAATCCGAATGAATTATTGCAACACCATATGTGCCTTCAATTTGTGAAAGTGCTATTTGAACAGACTTTTTGAAATCATCCGAGTTTTTTGAGTACACATCTTCAATTAATTTCGCCAACACTTCTGTATCAGTCTGAGAATAGAAAGTATGTCCCTTGGATTCTAGTATCTTCTTTAAGGAATTATAGTTTTCAATGATACCGTTATGTACTAATGCCAGCTTTCCGTTGCTACTAGTATGAGGATGAGAGTTGATATCATTAGGCTCACCATGAGTTGCCCATCTTGTATGACCTATTCCAACCCTTGCCTGATCATCCTTTGTTAATAAAGACTCGAGCTTTACAACCTTACCTTTGCATTTCTTTATCTCGAGTTCCCCATTAAATAGAGCGACACCAGCTGAGTCATAACCTCTATATTCTAACCTCTTAAGCCCTTTGATAATAACATCACTTGCTCTTTTCTCACCGATGTACCCAACAATTCCACACATAATTTTTTTTTTAAAGCTTTAACTCTATCCTGTAAATATAGATATTACCAACTACATTATTTATATAAGTCTCTAATTATTTTAAAATGCAGATCATATTTTTTGAAGACACCATTTCCCGAAGATTTAAACCTCTTACACTTACCAGGCCTCTTTGGGATCTTAGAATAGGTATTCTGACGATTTTGGAAAAATGGAACTACTGTTTAGAACCGGAATTTATAGGCTGGAAAACTCGAAGAAATCTTGAGTTACTGTTTTCCTCCCCCTCTCCTGATGAAGAAAAAGCATGCTTATATATCAATTCCAGGTTTCTACCATCTGAACAGCTGCTGAAATCAATTGGTAATGCTAAGATAAATGATGCCTTTTATTATAAAGATGAGCCTGTTTGTTTTCTTTCAGCTAAGCCGCTAGATGAGTTAACCTATGCTAAACTTGACTCAGCAAATAAAATTGACCTTAATTTTAAACCAGTTTTTGTAGAATATCTTTGGGGGTTACTTGAATTGAATGGACCTCAAATTAAAGAAGACATAGAACTCTTAAACATCAAATCTGTAAGTGAAACGCACAATATAAAAGACACTATACTCGAAAAACCTGACAATATATTTATTGATGAAAGTGCCACAATAGAACCCGGAGTAATACTTATGGCCAATAAAGGACCTATTTATATTGGTCCTAATTCAGTTATAGAAGCAGGTGCGATCCTAAAAGGACCTGTTGCTATATGTAACAATGCTACTGTAAAGATGACCGCTCGAGTATACGACTCATCAACAATAGGACCGTTTAGTAAAGTAGGCGGAGAGGTTTCTTCAACAATATTTCATTCCTACTCTAACAAAGCACATGATGGATTTGTTGGAAACTCAATTTTTGGACAATGGTGTAATTTAGGAGCTGATTCGAACACTTCGAATTTGAAGAATAATTATGACTTTGTACGCATTCAAGACTGGGAAACTAAAGAATTTTATAAAGTAGGTTTTCAATTCTTTGGTACAGTTATGGGTGATCATTCCAAAACTTCTATCAACTCGATGCTGTCTACGGGTACCACATGCGGAGTTTCTTCAAACATATTTACCTCTGCATTTCCTCCAAAATATATACCCTCTTTTACATGGCTGGACGGCGAAAAAAATCCGGAGTTCAGATTTGATAAAGCACTTGAGGTTATGAAAGCGATGATGGCAAGAAGAAATGTTGAATTAAGTGAAGAATACGAGCATATGATGAGATATATATTTGAGCAAAGAAAGGCTTAATTCCCACACTAGTTTTATTTAGGCAAGGCACTGCTCGAACCCTTAACGTCTCTGCACTCGAACTCGATTTGAATAAATCCGTTCATTTGATCTATCTCAATCTTTGCTCCTAACTGTTTGGCTAACACTCTAAAAATTTCTGAAAAATTTTGCTCATTTACTTCTAGAAGCAAACTTGTAACTCTGGTCAAGTCATTGTTTAAGATCTTGATTAAAATATTTACCTCGTTTTGAATTATTTCAACTTTAACGTCTTCATTAGGTATAAGTTTATCATCACCTTTATATCTGAAAATCTCAAAGATCATTTCGCTGATCAATAGTGACAATGTAACTGCTTGATTAATATTAAACTCAGCGTGGTCATCATCAGATTTGATTTCAATATTTATATCCTGGATCCTCTCTTGCAAAAAACTTTCATAAAGTACTTTTTTTACAGTTTCAGCAACTGAAATATTAGTGAAATTACCTTGTTCATACACCAACTCATGAATAATAGCAATGGATTTAATCCGTAAAATATTAACCGAAATTATCTCCCCTTTATCTTTTACGCCTAAATTCATTTGATCTAATTGAAGAAACCCTGAAATAAGAGCAAGATTGTTTTTAACTCTATGATGTACCTCTCCTACCAATAATTCTTTTTCTGAAAGTAATTTATTGAGTTTCTTGTTCGATCTCTTGAGTCTTTGTTCGTATCTGTATTCACTAAAAGCATTACTTATCAAGCCTGAAATAGATTTAATAAGTTTATCCTCTGAATTGGTCCACGCCCGTGGTTCTCTTACCTCATCAAACCCTATAAACCCATAAAATTCTTCCCCAACACTAATCGGATATACGATTAAAGATTTAATGTCTTGAGGCTCCAACACTGCCACCATATCAGCGGGCAACTCTTTAATATCTTCAGCCTTCATAAAGCCATCATTAATTAAGATCTGCTTAAGGGAGGGCATATCTTCATTATAATCTAGAAACTGAAGATTTTCGATCTGAGGTGTAACTCCTGGTGCACACCATTCAAATGTATTCCTTGTATTAAGCCCGGAGTTGAAATCTTCAAAAATATAAACTCTGGATACGTCTACTATCTCACCAAGTTTTTTAATTACATCATTCATCTTTCTTGTAAAAGAGTCCAATGAATTTAGACGGAATGAAATCTCAGCTAGAGCTTCCTGAAAAACCAAGTTCCCGGCAAGCTCTGTAAGTGTGTTGTTAAGTTCTTCTTTATCCTTTTGCTCATTTAATATTCTTTTTATAGCAAATGGTAATCTTTTCAGGTTGTCCTTTGTAAGTACATCGTTAGCACGATTTTCTAACAATTCTATTTCTTGTTCCCTGGTAATATCACCCGAAAGCATAATTACAGGTATACCGGGACGTACTTTTTTCGCGTGCCTTAAATTTTCTATTCCAGAATAAGTTTCAAGAGTATAATCTGAGATAATCAGATCAGGATCCCAGCTATTCATCAATTGTTCAAATTCAGACTTATTTGTTGCTAATTTAACTTCAAATCCCTGCTCCATTGCCCTCAATTCTCTGACCAATAGCTCATAGTCCAGGATGGAATCTTCTATATATAGCAACTTTATAACCATAATATGGTTGGCTCTTATTTCAGGGAATTATTAAGGTAGCTCGTTCAATAACACCCAATAAATACCTATATCTTTAACGGCTTCCATAAATGTGTTGAATTCAACAGGTTTAACAATAAAACTGTTTACACCAAGTTTGTAGCCTTCTACAACATCCCGCTCTTCTCTTGATGAGGTAAGCATGACAATGGGCACCTTCTCTGTATCTTTGTTTGATCTGACAGCTTTCAAAACTTCCAATCCGTCTACTTTAGGCATCTTTAAGTCCAAAAGTATCACTTTTGGAAGATTATGGATATTTCTCCCTTCATAATCTCCTTTACAAAAAAGAAAATCGAGTGCCTCTTCCCCATCTTTTAAGCGTGTTACTTTGTTGCTTATATTATTTTTTTTGAGGGCTCGCAGCGCCATTTCGGCATCATTATCATTATCCTCAACCAATAAAATCTCTACTGTTTTATTTATATCCATATTCTTTCTCTTTTATTTGTTAACTAAATTTTTAGCCGTTAGGTAATGAAAAGAAAAAAGTTGATCCTATTCCAACTTCACTTTCTGCCCAAATTCTGCCTCCATGCCTGTTTATAATTCTTTTAACAATTGCCAAACCAACACCTGTGCCCTCAAATTCACTTTTAGTATGTAGTCTTTGGAAAACACCGAACAATTTATCTTTGTATTCCATGTTAAATCCTACTCCGTTATCCTTGATATAGTATATGGTTTTATTCGTATCAGAAACCTCATATCCTATATTTACAATACTTTTATCCTCATTTGAAGAATATTTTAGTGCATTAGAAACCAGATTCACTACCACCTGCTGCAATAAGGTTACATCTCCCTTTGCTTCCGGCAACTCTGAAATCGATAACTCAATTTTCTCTTCATTATAAACTTTCAATTCATTTTCGCAAACACTTTCAAATAGTTTTTTCATATCTATTTGTGATTTCTGAATTTTCTTTTTTCCAAGCCTTGAAAATTTTAATATATCGTCAATCAATTGTCCCATATTTACAGCGCTTTCTTTTACTATTCCCATTAAGCGTTTACCCTCATCATCTAGTTGATCTGAGTAATCTTCTAAAAGAATATCTGTGAATCCGTTTATTGACCTAAGAGGAGCTCTAAGGTCATGAGATATGGAATAGCTGAATGCTTCCAGTTCTTTGTTTACTATTTCAAGATTTTCAGTTTGTTGACGAATCTGCTCTGTTCTCTCCTTAATTTCACTTTCTAGTTTCTCGGTATACTCCACATCCTTACTGATATCAGTTACATAAAGGATAATACCACCTATTTTCATTTCTCTATTATACCAAGGAATTCCGGTCCAGCTAATCCATATCTCAGAACCATCTTTTCTTACAAATTGATCTCTATCATTTGATAATTCCTCACCTGACAATACTCTTTTGTGAATTTTTACCCAATCCTTTCTTTTTGCTACCTGAGGCAAAACTTCATAATGAGAACGTCCAATAATATCTTCGCCTTCTATTCTATTATGCTCGTACCATTTGTTACTGACGGTCACATAATTCATTTCGGTATCAAACATAGCTACAGCAGCAGGTGCCTGTTCCACAAAACTTCTTAGCTGAGATTCCTGTCGTTTAAGATTCTCAACCATTTCGTTTCGCTCAGTAACATCCATATTAATACCGATCATCTGTACTGGGTTACCATCCTCATCCCTAACAACATCCCCTCTTCCGCTTAATATGATTTCTTTCCCATCTCCTTTGTTGAACCTGAATTGTATATCCAATTTTTCATCGGTTTCAATGGTTCTTTGGGTTGCTTCTACCACATAGTTCAAATCATCAGGATGGATCATAGAACTGAATTTCTCAAAAGTGGGCTCAAAATCTTTCGGTACTCCAAAAACTTCGTAAGCCTGATCATTCCATTCCAGCTGATTAGTTTTCATATCCCAGATCCATATAGCAAGCTGCCCTGCTTCTACAGAAAGTTGTAATTTTTCATTTGCTTTATCCAGCTCCTGACTTGCTCTTTTTCGTTCATCAATATCCATGAACAAACCCCTTAGACCAACGAGATTATCATTCTCAAAAAATGGATATCCTATAGCTCTTACCCATATTTCCTTACCTGTTTTTGTTAGAAGAATACACTCTTCATCCCATGATGATTTATTTTCAATTGCATCATTAATCGACTCTTGAATAATTTCTCTGTAATCTTCTCTATAGAAATTAATTCCTTCTTCTACTTTGATCGGTGTTCCAGTTTCTACTTCATGGATTCTATAGACCTCATCTGACCAAAAAGCAGACATTGTTTGCAGATCAACTTCCCACGTACCAATTTTTGCTACTTCTTGAATTTCCTGCAGAGTTTTTAATGACAGTTCCAGCTTTTGTTTTCTACTCGTTAGTTCTGCTTCGTTCTTCTTAGACTCGGTTACATCCTGGCTTGTACCAATTACCCTAACTATTTTACCTTCATGATTCGTTTTTATTACTGAAACTATAGCAAGGATGTACTTTATTTCTCCTGTTGGGGATTCTATTCTGTATTCAACTTTCCAAGGTTTTCTTTTCTTATTAGCCTTAAAAAAAGCCCTCTTTACTTTTTCAAGATCATCCGGATGCACAATTTTTAGAATTGCCTCTGTTATTCTTTCCGGTTTGGAGTCAAACCCATATAAATCCAATAAATTTTGACCATATAGTTCTCTATTTTTTTCGAAGTCAAAAACCCAACTTACTACTCCACCGATTTTCTCAGATATTTCTAAAACATTTTCAGCTTGAACCAATTCTGAAGTAATCTTTTCTAATTCCTCATTTTTAACTCCTATTTGCTTTGAAAATATTTTGAATACCAAAGAGAACCCTAGTCCAAGTATCAAAATTGAAAACAAACCCAGACCGATCTCAAACCAAATTAACTTCTGAACTGAGTTGTTAGAAACTGACTCAAAAACATCCACTATTTCATCCATCTTTGTAAGAAAAGATGCCTCATGTTTTTGGATTATCGGAATTGAGTTAATTACATCTTGTTGTGTAGAAAGGTTGGCAAGCGATTCCTGTATAGCTACTTGGTGGGGTTCTAATTCAGAAAAAAGCTGCTTGATCTCTTCTATTTCGATAGCCTCAATACCAAATTCTTGATTTCCGTTTGTTAATCCTTCATGAACTAATGCCCACTTTTCTACATCTCTTTTAAGACCCTGCAAATCGATCTCTCCGTTTTCGGCCAGATAAACAGTCTTAGCGATTTTTTGCCCCAACATTCGTTGCCTTCCTGCCAAATTAATTACAGTAGCATCGTCTTGCTTCTCATCTAAAATTTTATGGATTAGCAGTTGATTAGAAACGATCAACACAATTAGTGTAGATACCGCAATTAAGTATATCTGTTTAGGGGAAATTCTCTCAAAAAAGCTCAAAGCACTCTCCTTGTCGTTAAATAAGCATCGCTCCAATATCTCTCCTGGAGTGCTGATATCATTACACCTGAACTTGTTGATGCATGCATAAACTGTTGATCATTTATCATTATTCCTGCGTGCATAGTTTTTTTCCCTGTTCTGAAAAAGACCAAGTCCCCGATCTTTATATTATTTTTTTTTACTGATTTACCTACTTTAATCTGATCGGCAGTTACTCTCGGAAGTTTAATATCAAAGTAGTCTGCGAATACAATTTGTAAAAAAGCTGAGCAATCAATCCCATCGTATCCATTTCCTCCTAGTAGATATGGAACACCTTTCCAATCTTTAAAAGCTTCATCCAGTATACTTCGTAGTTTTTTTTCGTCCTTTGAAAGAGCACGGGATGCCGGTGTAGAGGCCGAAGTTGTTAAGGCTACTTCTGGTTTAACTTCTGAAAGAGTTGGTTCAACATCACTGCTTTCTATTTCAGCCTTATTAGCTCTTTCTTCCCATGGAATTGTCCCCCGTTTTAGAATTCCACACGACGCAAACAATACCCCAACCAATAAAAGATGCTTAATTGACATTTAGTGTCTTTAGATGAAAAAGCTGATTTTAAATCATTATCTTAATTTAGTACAAATGAACTAAAAATTTATCCTAAATTAAAGCAATTTAATGTATTTACTGGTTAATATAGATCATGTTGCAACTCTAAGAAACGCAAGAGGAGAAGGTTATCCAAGTCCTGTTGAAGCAGCCAAAATTTGTGAACTTTCAGGTGCTTCAGGCATTGTTTTTCACTTACGTGGAGATCGTAGACACATAAAAGATGAAGATGTGATTGCTTTAAAAGAATCAGTGACCGGAAAATTGGATTTCGAAATGGCAGCTTCTGATGAAATGATTTCCATTCTAAAAGAAACAAATCCTCATCTTTGTACCCTTGTTCCTGAAGGAAGAGAAGAACTAACTACCGAAGGTGGACTTAATATGAATGTGGTCTTTGATGATTTTAAAGAACGTGTTTTTCCATCTATTCGGGAAACTGATATTGAAATAAGCCTATTTCTGGACCCTAACTCCGAGGACATCAACCTAGCATTCGAATTGGGAACAGATGCCATCGAATTACATACCGGAAATTACGCGAACGCTCCTTCATCCGGAGAGGCTGACCACGAACTGGAGAGATTAAAAAAAGCAGCTGAACAAGCTCATGAGCTCGGTATAAAAGTAAATGCAGGACACGGTTTGAACCAGAAGAACCTTCCAAAATTCATAGCCACTGTACCACATCTGAATGAAGTCAGTATCGGACACGCTTTAATTAGCGATGCAGTTTTTGATGGTCTGGAAACTACAGTTAAGAATTATTTAAGGATTATAGAAAGGTGATCGATCTCGGTTACATACCCTCCCCTCTATCCCCTCCAGCGGAGGGGAAGCTTTTTAACAAAAGTAGAAATTTAATCAACGAGTCTTCCTCTCCGCGGGAGAGGAAACAAAGGAGTGGGTCGTGATGTCTCCTGAAAACTTTCCTACATACCGAAAAGATCTAATTGAGAAAGCCAGAAGACTCAGAAAGAATTCCACCCCCGGTGAGATTGAACTTTGGAAGCTTGTAAAAAATAAGCAAGTACTGGGTTATCAATTTAGAAGGCAAAGACCCATTAAAAATTATATAGTAGATTTTTATTGTAAAGAACTTCGGTTAGCGATCGAAATAGATGGAAGTTCACATGACTATAAAGTCGAGTACGATCGAAAAAGACAAAAGAAATTGGAACAGTTGGGAATTACATTTTTGAGGTTTTCGGAAGAGGATACAAAAGAAAATCCTGACTATGTTGTGATGGAAATTGAGAAATGGATTATAGCTAATAAAGAAAAAACAACACCCTCCCCTCAATCCCCTACGGCGGAGGGGAAGCTTTTTAACAAAAGTAGAAATTTAATCAACGAGTCTTCCTCTCCGCGGGAGAGGAAACAAAGAAAAGGATCACTATGAGTGATACGAATACCCCACACAAGTCAGGATATGTAGCGATAGTTGGAAAGCCCAATGCAGGGAAGTCGACGTTAATGAACCAGATTTTGGGAACCAAACTTTCTATAACTACTCATAAGGCTCAAACCACGCGACATCAAATTATCGGGATTCATTCTGAAGAAAATTCACAGATCATCTTTCTGGATACACCGGGAATCATTCATCCCAAGTACGAGCTTCAAAAAGCGATGATGAGGTTTGTAGAAAAGGCTGAGAAAGAAGCCGACGTGATCCTTTTCATTGTTGAAGCAAAGGAAAATAACATGCCTTCTTATGCTTTCGATTCATTGAAACAGATGAAAAAACCGGTGGTTCTGGTAATTAATAAGATCGACGAGTCTAACCAAGAGCAGGTAGAAAAACTGGCTAAAGACCTGAATGATTATTTCGATTTTAATGCCACTGTTTATATCTCTGCGCTAAATGGAGAAGGTGTTCCCGGCTTGATGGAAAGTATTTCCAAACTTATTTTGCCCGGACCTCCATTCTATCCAAAAGACGAATTAAGTGAACATCCTGTTCGGTTTTTTGCTGCCGAATTGATCCGCGAACAGGTTTTTCTTCAGTATCATGAAGAACTTCCTTATTCCGCTACTGTAGATGTAATTATTTATGAAGAGAGAGAAGATCTGGATTACATCAATGCCGAAGTGATCGTAAACAGAAACTCTCAAAAAGGAATGATCATCGGAAAAGGCGGACGTGCAATTAAACAACTCGGTACCGCTGCACGGGAATCCATCGAAGAGTTTGTAGGAAGAAAAGTATTCCTTGATCTCCACGTAAAAGTCCGCGATAAATGGAGAGAGAATGAGAATATGGTCCGGAATTTCGGGTATTAATTTAGAAAAACTAAAGAGTTTGCAAAAATTCCTTGTCTAAAATTTAAATCCAGATTCCGGCCTTCGCTGCGGAATTGCAGATGTCATGTAATTCGTTGACAGTTTTGACATGATGTAAATGCTGTCACCCTGAGCCTAGATTTTTTTGAAGGTATAATTTCGATTGCGAAGGGTCTCAAACGTTGATTAAGTTTGAGATCCTTCGGCGTATCACACTCAAAAATCATTGGACTGATTTGGACCGCTCAGGATGACAGCCGTAGTTTTATCACCGAATTAGCTAACATCTACAGGTATGTCAATTTTTAGAATTTATAAATCCTATCCACAAACAATCTATTTTCACCTTTATTTGATCAGCATCATCTTCTTGGTTTGCATAAAGCTCCCTGCCTGAATTCTGTAAAAATAAAGTCCTGTTGAAAGACCTGATGCATTGAACTCAATTTTATGAATTCCGGCATTCAATTTTCCGCTTACCAGTGTTGAAATTTCACGCCCAAGCAAATTATACACTTTCAGACTTACCACCGCTTGTTCGGGAAGTGCAAATTCAATATTCGTGCTTGGGTTAAATGGATTTGGATAATTTTGCCTTAGACTGAATTCTTTAGGCAAACCCAATTCGCCCTCGTTAGATGTCATAACATGATCTAACACCTCTACATATTTTACAACTGACTCTGATGCAAAAGCTCCCGAATACACGGTAATAGAGAACTCTTTTAAGGTGTCAGCTTTCTCTGAAACTTGATTATTATTGATATAATACGCAGTCCTTATTGCATCCTGATAAGTTTCCAAAGAAGCATTTCCTGATATTTTTATTCCACTTTCTACAGAATCAATGTCAAGAGAACCCGGATCGTCTATGAATAATGAATCTTCTTCCAGAAAACCATTTGATATTTTTATAATAGCACTGTCAGCTGAAATATCAGTGCTTGAAGAAATACCAATATCACCGGCTATTAGTAATTCAGGACTGTCCTGAAAGTATTCTAATGTATCCGATGATTCAAAAGTTAAGCTGGCCACTTCTGATAAACTAAAAACTTCAGAAGAGTACATTCCCCATACACTGTCTGCATTCATAACTCTCACAAACAAGATCTGATCTCCAAAAGGCAGGTTTGTTGAAGGAATTGTAAACGTGGTTTCAATATCGGCTGCTGCATCAACAGAAATGGGAGTAGCGGCGGCAAAACCGGGATCGGTATTAAAGAAATATTCTGCGGATATAATATTGCTAACTAAAACAGGATCGCTTTGGTCGATCAGGATCAGTTTTTTGATAGGCATGCCCCAGCTTCCATCTGTAAACTTTGCCCTGATGAAAACTGTATGCAAACCTACCGATAATCCCTCAGTACTAAGCATTGCTTCTTTATCGATTTGTGCAGATGCAGTAATTGGAATAGCCGTTCCACTTCCATGACCCGGATCTTCATCAAAGAAATATTCCAAGGCTTCTATTTCTCTTGCTTCTCCCTGATCCACCAAAATGAGTTTTTTAATGGTTAATCCCCATTCGTCGTCACTGTTTTTTGCACGGATAAAAAGTGTGTGTAATCCTCTGGAAAGTGACGAAGTCATAATGGAACCTTCGTAATTCACTTCACCATCTACTTCGGTTACGGAAATAGAAGTACCATTTCCAAAACCCGGATCAGCATCGAAAAAGTATTCCAGTTGAGTTACCGCCTGGCCCATTAACGGCGAAGCTAAAAGCATCACCAACAATACGTTTGCAAGGAACTTCACGACTTAATTCCCTTTGGCTTTGATGGTCACTTCAATGTCCTCACCGGCTTTAATTTCAGTAGGAATTATAATGTCATATACAAATGGTAAAGAGAATATGGAATTAGAATAAGTACCAACTCCACCCGATGGACCAATATGAGTTCCGTCTGTACCTGCATTAAGCAAGCTGCTAAGCTTTGGAGTAACATCCCAGTTCATATCGAATACATTTGTACTATTTGAAACGGCAGTATCTGCAAAAATATCAGTAGGATTGAGAGCTTCATTAACTACATTATTCTCTCCGAAATTTGAACCATCATTCAGAGGTAGAGTTATATCGAAGAAGTTATTCAGAAAAGTATTGTTGTTGTCTGCTATTTCCTGGATTTGAGCATCCGCGTATTGATAGCGTTGTGTTTTTAGGAAAATATTGTTTTTGAAGGTGCTGTTGCTAATTGATCTTACTGTAAAGTCAAAAAATATACTGTTATGGAAATTTCCATTTCTAATATCTTTGTAGTCAGAAATCGAAGAACCCGCCGGATTGATAATACAACGACGAAAAATAACAGCTGTATTATCGTCATTGCTAAGAGTAAGTTTATCGATATACGAGTGAGAAACTGTAAGCCCTTGAACAAAACTAGCAACAATATTGCCTAACACAGACCCATGAACGACAATTGTAGACGAAGGATCTGTGGTATTCGCATTATCTAAAAAAATTTGATTTATCTGAAGACCTTTAAAAACTAGATGTGAAGAATTATCGACATCAATTGTTCCCAGCTCTGAACCATAATTAAAGTTCTTATTTATAGCGGAAGTATTGTAGCCCAACCCAATTAAGGTAAGTCCTTCCTTATCTTCAATATCCACATTACCATAACTATTGGGGCTTGGCATTACATAAATAATATCCCCGGACAGAGCCGCATCTATGGCCTCCTGCAAATCTGAGTAATAATTTGAGCCCGAAGGGTTTTTATCTGTATTATCAACTATCAGTATATTCTGTGCAGTTGTAGTTTGAGTTGCTAATACAGCGATGAGTAAAAAGAGAATTTTTTTCATGATGTCTTTTTGTTTGTTAAAATATTCGATTCCAAGGTTGCTGTAAATCCCCACTTCTGGTGATTTTTTCAGATCAATTCGAACGCTATTGCAAATTGAACCAATCCTGCCGTTGTTGGTATCCCCGTTTTTTTCTTAATGTTTTTTCGATGACTTTTCACAGTCTCCAAAGTTATATACAGCTGTCCCGAAATATCTTTATTGCTAAATCCCTGCGCTATCCTGGTTAAAACCTGCCTTTCCCTTCTTGTAAGCGATTGGAATTCGTCGAAATGTTTTCTCACGTAGATCTCCTCACCGGCTATACGCTCTATTCTGCGTGTTACCGAATCAATTCCTGAAATCGGATTTGAGGAAGTGAGTAATAAATTATGCTCTTTGAAAGGTTTACAAACGGTAAAGAAAGTGTCGAATTCCCCGGTTCTGGGATTGCGAATTTTCTGGAATTCTGCATGTAGCTGATCATCATCCGCTTTTTCATAAAATTCAAGGAATCGAGGCGCTACATACTTCAGGCTGTCGGGATGGATATTCTTTTCAAAATACTCGAAGCCCATGTTATTGATCTCTTCTTTTGAAAGCAGCCCCCACTCTTCTCCCGCTTTATTTAAATGACCGATAGTGAGATCACTTTTATCATTTACATGGAATATACCCGGCATCAGATCCACCAACTCCTGTAGCGAATCAAAGTTTTTCCGGAAAAGCTTGTCTAAAATATACAAGCTTTGAACCTGCGTCTTCAGAATTTCAGTCTCTGTTCTGTACCCCATATTCGTTCTTTTCACAACCCATAAATCCGCTTACAAAATAGGATAAAAAGCGTAAGTGTCAAGCCGGAAGTGTCTGTAAACACTTGTGCGACATACATAAAAAAACAAAAATGTCCCGAGTAAAGCCCTGAGACTCCATTTTTCAAAAATTGAATTGGGTCTCCTATAACGGATTTTTACAACTGATAGAAGTAAACTCTGATTCAACTTTTAATAATCAGGATATCATGATCAAACGAATTACTTCTTCGTTCCTTTTTATAGCTTTATTGTCTTCAGGCTTAGCTGCACAAAACGCTCTTTTCCTTGGAGACCCATCCATTGCAAATGATAAAATTGCTTTTACTTTTGATACGGATATTTGGATAACATCAAAAAATGGTGGAGAAGCTACTCGTCTTACTGCTATGGACGGCGAAGAAACCAACCCGAGTATTTCTCCGGATGGTAACTGGATCGCGTTTACTTCAAATCAGTATGGGAATAACGATGTCTATATCATGCCTGCAACCGGCGGTGAGATTAATCAACTGACCTTTCATCAAGCTAACGATCAGGTGGAATCATGGTCGTGGGATTCCAAAAAGATCTATTTCAGTTCTAATCGCTACAACAGAATAACTGCTTTTGAAATAAGCGCTGAAGGTGGAACCCCATCCCGATTATTTGAGCACTATCATAATACTGTTCACAATCTGGCAGAACATCCTTCATCCGGCGATTTCTACTTCAATGAATCCTGGGAAAGCTTCATATTTCCACAGAGAAAAAGATATGTCGGTTCTTTTAATCCGGATATAAAATCATACAATCCCGAGACTGACACTTATACTGAACATACCAGCTGGGAAGGAAAAGACTTCTCCCCTACTATTGATCAGAATGGAAACGTGTATTTTGTATCTGATGAAGCTAATTACGAGTACAATCTTTACACACTGGAAAACGGGCAGAAAAAACAACTCACCAGATTCAATACGTCCATTTATAATCCGTCTGTAAGTCCCAACGGTAGCGTCGTTGTTTTTGAAAGAGACTATGAACTATACAAATATGATGCCGCTTCAAACAGAGCATCGAAGATCGATGTAACCATCACCAAAAATAATACACTCACTAAATCTCAAAGCTTTGATGTAAAGGATAATATCTCCGCTTTTGATGTTTCCCCTGACAAAAAGAAAATGGCTTTTATTTCCAGAGGAGAATTGTTCGTTTCTGATGCAGAAGGGAAATTTGTTCGTCAGATCGAGACCAACAGCATGGGAAGAGTATTAGAAGTGAAATGGCTGGCAGATAACAAAACTCTGATCTTCAATCAAACTGTGGATGGATACCAAAACTGGTTTACCATTGCTGCGGATGGAAACGGCACTGAAAAACAACATACTTCCGACAAAAGAAATAACAGAGACCTTGCATTGAATCACGATCGTACCGCCGGTGTTTATCTAAGCGGAAGAGATCAACTTCGACATATTGATCTTGATGATTTCAAAAGCAAAACATTGGTGGAAGATGAGTTTTGGGGATTTCAAAATACAGCTCCTATGTTTTCACCGAATGGAGAATATGTACTCTTCAGTGCTAAGCGTAATTTTGAGTTAGACATCTTTGTGCATCATTTAGAATCTGAAAGAACCATAAATCTTACTAATACCGGTGTAGATGAAAACGGAGCATTTTGGTCGCCTGACGGCAAATATATTTATTATACCGGGAGCAGAAGCGTTCCTTCGTATCCAAGAGGCGCCGGAGAAACTGACCTTTTCAGAATTCCACTAGACTATTACGACGATCCGTATAAATCTGATTTATTTGATGAACTTTTTGTAGAAAAAGAAGACTCAAAAGACGACAAAGAGGAGGAAGAGAAACTCACTATCGAGATAAATACTACCGATCTGATGCAACGAGTTGAACGCGTTGGAGAAGGTTTTGGAAATCAGTTCTCTCCATTTGTTACTCAGAAAGATGATAAAACTATGGTTCTGTATGGCAGCAATCATAACGAAGGTGATTTCACACTTTCTGTTACCACCTTTGAACCTTTTGAACAACCAAAGACTCAGAGTTTTGAAGGAACAGGTTTTGTCTCCGGGATCATTGATGTAGACGGGCAACTTTACGGGCTTTCAAGAGGAGCTATCAATAAACTGGATCCTTCTTCTGCTAAAGCAACGAAAATTAATGTATCGCATTCCTTTGAACGAAATCTTCAGGATGAATTCTATCAAATGTTTGATGAACTTTGGGCGAATATCGAAGAGAACTTCTACAATGAAACTTTCCATGGCATTGATTGGAAGAAAATCAGAGACCGTTATAAAAAGTATCTACCTTATGTTGATTCCCGTACCGATCTGCGCCGAATGAACAATGATATGCTGGGAGAACTCAATTCTTCTCACATGGGGTTCAACACATTTGGGGACGAAGAAAACCAGTTTTACTCAACCGTTTCGATGGCAACAGGAATAATTTGGGATAATGATAATCCTTATCAGGTATCCGAGATAATCGAAACGGGACCTGTTCACATTTCAGGAAATAAAATTAATGCCGGAGATGAACTTATAGCTGTTAACGGAAAGTCAGTTGATGCTACAATGAATCGTGAAATGTATTTCAGCGTACCATCTATGCCGGAAGAAGTCACTCTCACTTTTAAAAACAGTAATTCTACCTTTGACATCAAGATCCATCCGACATCCTATTTTTCTGATCGAAATGATCTGTATGATGAATGGGTTTCCGGAAATCAGAAAATGGTAGACGAAAAAACGAACAAAAAAGTCGCTTATGTTCACATGAAAAATATGGGTGGTGGCGAATTGAATAACTTTCTCATCGAAATGACTTCCGAAGCCTACAACCGAGATGCATTGATATTTGACCTGCGTTATAATACCGGAGGAAATGTACACGATGACGTGCTTCGTTTCTTATCTCAGAGGCATTACGCAAACTGGGCGTATCGTGGTGGAGAGTTGGCCCCACAGTCAAATTTTGCTCCGGCTGACAAGCCTATTATTCTGCTGATCAATGAACAATCACTCTCAGATGCTGAAGTTACTGCAGAAGGATTCAAGCAATTAGGACTTGGAACTGTGATGGGAACCGAAACGTATCGATGGATCATTTTTACTTCCGGAAAAGGGTTAGTAGATGGTTCGTTTTACAGATTACCTTCTTGGGGATTGTATACGCTGGATGGTGAAAATATTGAACAAACAGGCGTTGCACCGGATATTGAAGTTCATAATACGTTCAAAGATCGGGTGAATGGAAATGACCCTCAATTGGAAAAAGCAATTCAGGAAATTCTAAACAAACTGAAAAATGATTAGTGATTTTTAGCCGGTAAAATTTCTGTTGCATTCTAAAAATCTAACTCGTAATCTTAAACCAATGAAATTAACAAACCAATATATCGCCCGGGAAATGATGTGTATGTGTTGCTATATGCGAACACTTCACTAGGGCTTTTATATTTTAGAAAAGAAATTTTCAAAGTCCTTTAGAGTGTATGATCTGAAGGACTTTTTTATTGGCTGTTAGTTTCATTCGTTCTTTAACATCATGCATTCTCATCGAGAAAGGTGGAGGGATCAGGTCCTGCGAAGCCTTGGCAACCGTCCTGTACTATTTGTACAGGAAAAGGTGCTACATCCTGCTTAGTACAAATATTTGTACTGAGAAAGATGAGTGCGAAGAGCTCTACTGTATTTGTAAGCCTCTTTCGGACTCATCCCCGAAAGGGGCTTTTTTTATTAATTATAAATCAAAAAATACAATACAATGAGTTCACAAAAATTTGAGACACTACAATTACACGCAGGACAAGAGCCCGATCCAACCACAGGTTCGCGGGCTGTTCCAATTTATCAAACCACTTCTTATAATTTTAAAAACACTGAGCACGCCGCTAGTTTATTCGGTTTAAGAGAATTCGGGAATATCTACACCCGGATCATGAATCCTACTACCGATGTTTTCGAAAAACGAATTGCTGCTCTTGAAGGTGGAGTGGCGGCAGTAGCAACGTCATAAGGACAAGCTGCACAGTTTCTGGCGATCACAAATCTGGCCCAAAAAG